>Ga0209634_1000180_pt1 | contig 50023 bp, 48 predicted proteins | sample LinPmetageLP40_FD_184043 | JGI IMG/M metagenome (GOLD analysis project Ga0209634, IMG submission 184043) | Marine viral communities from the Pacific Ocean - LP-40 (SPAdes) (version 2) | ecosystem: Environmental > Aquatic > Marine > Oceanic | place: Pacific Ocean | collected 2010-08-26
CTGTTGCAGTGACATAGAGTTCGCCCTGTTTCAGGACCAGCGGTACTTCATTGCAAACTACATCACGCAACAGACCGCCCATACTTCCTGTCACGACACCCATGACAACCTGTGCCCAGATCGGCTGACCCAGTCCGTAGGCAACGCCGACGCCGGCAGCTACTGCAATCGACAGGGCGACGGCATCCAGCCAGATGATCCACGCCATCCGTGACGCCAGCAGATGATGCGTGAAAAATACCAGAATTGCCGCACTGCCCGCGACAGCCAGCGGAGTCGGATTGCCCACCCAGAAGACCGGATCGCGCCCCAGCAGTACATCACGGACTGTACCGCCGCCCACCGCCGTCAGGCAGGCTATAAAAATGAAACCGACCGGGTCCAGTTGCGACCGCGCAGCGACCAGAGCGCCTGTAATCGCGAACACCAGCACGGATGCCAGGTCAAGCGCGGTGGTCAGCATCATGCCGTCACCGTTTGTCCTTGAACGGTGCCATACCGGCCCGTGCCAATTCGTCCGCCCTTTCGTTCTCGGGGTGTCCTGCGTGGCCCTTGACCCATTTCCAGTTCACCTTATGACGCGCCTGTGCGGCATCCAGACGCTTCCACAGGTCCTCGTTCTTGACCGGCTTGCGGGTCGATGTCTTCCAGCCGTTCTTCTTCCAACCATGCATCCAAACTGTGACGCCACCCTTCACATAGGCCGAGTCGGTAACAACAGTCAGCGTCGATGGTCGCTCCAACGCTTCCAGCGCATGGATCGCGGCCAGCAGTTCCATTCGGTTGTTGGTGGTGTCGGCTTCGCCGCCCTTCAACTCCCGCTCGCGCAACACCGCCCCGTCTTCGGACGCAACGAGAAGCGCGCCCCAGCCGCCGGGCCCCGGATTTCCACTACAGGCACCATCGGTATAAGCCGTCAAATCCATCGAACCCCTCTCAGAACGCGATCGGTAAAAGGCTGGCAACAACGCCTGCCGTCAGGATCAGCCTTAATTTCATCCACCATGCCGGGGCCAATCCCTGTTGCCAGAACAGCCAGTCCAGACCCAGCAGGCCGATGTATCCCGCGACCAATGCAATGGCCGCGCTGGTCGGCCCGCCCCCGGTCATGAAAAACGCCCAGAGCGCGGGCAGCGTGGACAAGGCGTATCCTGTCGCTGCGACCCGCCCTTCGGCCTGTGTGGCAAATCCCCATAGCACGCCGGACATGAACGACAGGATGACCGAGCCATAGAACAGCCCGACATATGGCCCGATGAATCGCGGACCCATCCATTCCATCGTTAGCGCTGCGGCCGGGTCGGAGATAATGGTTACCTGTCCCCAGATGAATGGCAAAAGACCGGTCAAACCGAGCAGAAGAGCGGATGTCGGGATGCGAGCTTCGAACATGCGCTGCAGATGCCACGGGCGAGCGCGGCGGGGAACCGGAAACTTGTGCGCTAGGCCGCATATCAGGGCGGATCGGCGCAGCTCAGATTTTCCACGCGCTCTGGGCATGCCGCAGATAATGCGCGTCGCATTCAATCCGGTCAGTCAGGTGCGCTCCTATGGCAATCGTTCCGCCATGCCCGTCAAGACCGCCGAAGCTGCGATTCAGCCAAGCCACCGCGCGATCGCTTATAGCAATCGGACACGCAATGCCCCGGCGAACAGGCCGTAGATGGCTAAGACCGTAAACGTCACCGCCATGAAACCGCCTCCGAACGTTGCACAGCCGCTAAACCCAAAGCCGCGGTGGCAAGCGCCAGAACAATACCCAGAGTGCATCCTGCCGCCGCCAACCTGGAGAGGCACCCGCGGCCCGGTCCTGGTGCCAGTATGCAGACGACGCCGGTTTCTGGAGCGATGACGATGGTCAGGGCCGTAAAAACAACTGCACGGTAATCATTTGGCCACCCTGACCCATTTGCGCGTGCCGGGATCGCGCCAGCAAGGGCATGGACAGCTGTGGTAACGGCTACAAACATGGCGATGCGCGAACGACAAAGCGTTTTTGCTCCCGCACCGATTGTCGATGATGAGATTTGTTAACACTTTGTTAACGAATATTAACGAGGTCGGATTTTTTACCACGAACCCACTGCGCTGGTCCGCCCCCAACTCGCGGTCGCTCTTCTGCTGCTGCCTGTCATTCCAGCGGGGGCGCAATCCTGTCACAGCAGCTATATCGGAGTCTGCGTTCCGGCAGACGTCAGCCATGTCGATTGCGCGGGCGGCTCTGGAGTCGGACCATATCAGGTGCGTGGTCCGTTTCGCGTCGGCGGGTGGGACGAATACAAGCTGGATCGCGACGACGTTGCCTGCAAGCGCCGATCCTCAGGCCCGTTCGCGCAGAATGCGCGGGACCTTGAACTCCACATGCTCCTCGGCGGTTACGACCGATTCGACCGTCACATCATAGCGAGCCCGAAATGCGTCGACGACCTCGTCGATCAGGACTTCGGGCGCACTCGCGCCAGCCGTGATCCCTATCGAACGGATGCCGTCCAGCGCGCGCCAGTCGATATCCGTCGCCCGCTGCACCAGTTGGGCATAGGCACATCCTGCTTTTGCCCCAACTTCGACCAACCTGCGCGAGTTCGACGAATTCGGCGCTCCGACCACCAGAATCGCGTCGCAATCTGGGGCCATGGCCTTCACGGCCTCTTGGCGGTTGGTGGTGGCGTAGCAGATATCTTCCTTGTGCGGTCCGACGATTGCCGGGAAACGCACCTTAAGCGCGGCAACCACGGCGGCGGTATCATCGACTGACAGAGTTGTCTGCGTGATGAATGCCAACTTCTCGGAATCATGCGGCTCTAACGTCGCCACGTCATCGGCCGTCTCGACCAGCAGGACCGCGCCCTCGGGCAACTGCCCCATCGTACCGACGGTTTCCGGGTGACCGGCATGGCCGATCATAACCATCTGCAAACCCGCCTCATGATGGCGGGCGGCTTCTATATGAACCTTGCTGACCAAAGGACAGGTAGCGTCGACGAACACCATCTGACGCGCAGCCGCCGCCGCGGGCACTGCCTTGGGCACGCCATGCGCACTGAAGATCACGGGGCGGTCGGGCGGGCATTCATCCAGGTCCTCGACGAAGACGGCACCCTTGTCCCGCAGGCTGTCGACAACGTAGCGGTTATGAACAATTTCATGGCGCACAAAAACCGGCGCACCCCATTTTTCCAGTGCGATCTCTACGATCTTGATGGCACGATCCACGCCCGCGCAAAAGCCGCGCGGTGCGGCCAGAAAAAGGGTCAGCGGGGGTTTGTTCATCACGGCCATCCTCTCGTGCCATGAGTTAGGCGGCCCCCTGTCCCGCGTCCACCCCCAACCATTGCCAGATGGAGTCCAAGCTTTCCTTTGCAGGTCGAAACGCCCTGTCCAGGCGGGGAAGACGTTCTTGTGAACCGGATTTGAAAACATCGGTCCGGATACCCGTCAATGTTTCCGTCAAACGTGTCGTATCCCGCGGCGGGTCAACAGTTTTAAAGGAAGTCTACATCCTGAAACGAAATATCATGCCTTTGGCCATTAAACAGATTGGCAAGATTAAACCGACTTGCGAACAGGATACTGTGCGGCGGTGCAAAATGCCGCATGGGCCCTATGCGATGTGGCGATACGTGGCAGACGCATTATCTGTATCGGAACAGACCCGGTCCCAATGCTTTCTCGAAAGCTGGGCCGATCCGGCGCACCGATATCGGCCTAGACCAGATCAGCTTGCGGTCCGCCACTCCACTTCGTGATCTGATGCCGGTGTTTGATCCAGGTCGTCGGTCCGGTCCGATGCATGCTCCGCACTGACCGCAGCAGGTATTTGGCATTCGATCGGCGAACTCTCGGTCCCATTCTCCACGACTTCTCCTGACATGCGGAAGCGGCGCACCAGCTGGCTCATCTTTTCCGTCTGCCGGGCGAGCGAGCGGCTCGCGCTGCTCGTTTCCTCCAACCGGGCGGCATTCTGACGGGCGGCATCGTCCAGGGTAGTCAGGGACGCATTCACATCCGAAAGGCCCGATGCCTGATCTGTGGCCGCATCGGCCACAGAGCTGACGTCATCAGATATCTGCAGGATCGCTTCTACAAGGTCCGTCATCGCCGACCCTGCGCGGGTGACCAGCGCCGTACCGGTTCCGATCTGGGCCGAGCTTTCGGAAATCAACGTGCCGATATCCTGTGCCGCCTGAGACGCCCGCCCGGCGAGAGCGCGCACCTCCGATGCGACGACGGCGAAGCCGCGGCCGGCCTCTCCTGCGCGTGCCGCCTCGACGCCGGCATTCAATGCCAGCAGATTTGTCTGGAACGCGATTCCGTCGATCAGTTTGATAGTTTCGGTGATATGGCGGGATTGTTCCTCGACCCTCTCGATGGCGTTGATTGCTTCCGCCATGACGACACCGCTTTCTTCAGCGGTTTCGCGGGCCGCGCCAACACGTGCCCGCGCGGTATCCGCCCCCTGTGCCGACACACGCACCAGGCCTGTCAGGTTATCAAGCGCCTCGGCCGTGACGGCCAGCGTTTGCGCAGCCTGTTCCGAATTCCTGGCCAAAGTGATCGTCGACTCCGATATTTCTGTCGACGCGGATTGCACGACATCGGATGCGCCCGCGATTTTCGAAATGGTGATGTCCAGATGTGCGGCGGTCGTATTCGCATCCTGTCGCAGCCGTTCGAACACGCCCTGCATCACGATATCCATCCGGGCAGACAGGTCGCCGCCCGCCAAAGCGTGCAACATGCCGGACAATCCTTTTGTCGCAAGATCGACCTGATGGGTCACAGCATTGAGCCCGGCGCAGACATCTGCCAACACGCCATCTGCCCCCTGGTCCGAAACCCGCCGTGAAAAGTCTCCGGCGGCGGCGCTCGCCACAACGGCGGCGATCTCGGTCTGTATTCTGGCATCTTCGGCGTCGCGCTCGGCCTTGCGGCGGGCGACATCTTCGCGGTTGCGAATTTCATTCGCCTGCCGCTCGCTCTCCGCCTCGGCGCGGGCCCGGTTTTCTTCGGCACGGGCGGCCTCCGTCTCGGCGTTGCGGGCCTTGAGCGCCTCGTGTTCCCGTTGCGCCTCGGCATTGCGCCGAAAGACCTGCATTGCGCTGGCCATCTCGCCCAATTCATCCCGACGTGCGGTGAAGGGAATCACGATATCCGTTCGCCCATCGGACAATCGCGACATGACTTCGGTCATCCTTGCTACAGCGTTTCCGATGGACCGGCCCAGAAGACCGGAGATCACAAGAAGTGACAGTACGCCGACAGGTCCGAACAAGATGAGAAACTTGCCGACGCGATCCGCGACCGACAGGGCCTGCGCTGCCGCAGCAGCCGCAGACCTGCGGCCTTCGTTACCATCTTCCGACACCTCGGATTCAAGTGCTTCGGCGACATCGCTGATGGCGCGCATTGCCTCAAACCCCAGACGAGGATTCGTACGCACAATGTTCAATGCGTCGGTCAATCCGGTACGGTAACTCTGATATTTACGCTCGGGCAAAATGCCCTGCGTCACCGCGATATCCATGTGCTCGATCTGGCTACGAATGTCTTCCAGCATCTCCGCCGCTTCTTCCGGCGGAGCCTGCATCGCCAGCCAAAGGGCATAGCGATAGGACAGTTCTTGCAGATGGCCCAGGTCCATAGCCACGTCAGAATAAATGAGCGCTTGTGGAGCAGCTTCTTCGTTCAGGTAGATGATGGCTTCCTTGGCCTGAACCAGCCCGCGATAACTCAGTGTCACCAGCGATGCCCCCACGACCGACACAAAAACCGCCAGCAGGATCATCTTCCCCTTGATTGACGTCAAACGCATTTTCATCCCTCGCAGTGGGTCCCGTACGGGTCCTGTCACAAGGGGCATAGGCGAATAGTCCTAATAGCCGGTGAATCGCCAGCAACCTGTCAGTCGAGTGCGAAATGCATCTGCTATCGTCCTGACGCAGGAGTTTGACCTCATGCCCACGACAGGCGACTTCATGCCCGTTGACCGATACGGCACCGAGGGACTATCGCGCGCGCCTGCCAGATCCAACGGTATGTTATGTATTCAACACCTGTCGTCCGGCTAGCGCCGCCAATGCGTCGGAACGATGACGAGCGCTCCGACCGACGCCATGATCGCGTTCAGTCCCTGCGCCCTGAAACCGAAGCCGAACATGATGCTGACGAAATAGAACAGAAAGGCCCCACCGATACAGATGATGATGCTTTGCAGATAGCCATTGTGGGTGAACGCCATCCGCTCGGATGCATAGCCGACGATGCCCGCGATCACGACCGTTCCGAACAGGGTAAGAAACATGGAAGGGAGCACCTATGCAGCGAATGCCCCCTTAGTGGCCGAATTGTCGGGTCAGCACAAACCGACGATGAAGCTGCGGGAAACCCTGTCAGTCCATCAGGGTGTCACCGGGCCATGAGGGTGTCGCCGGGTTTGAGTCGTGCGCCATTGCGGAATGCGGTGCCGGAGACCGGCCCCCTGCCCGCAGGCTGAACCTGCAATAACTCAACCGCCCCCTGCCCGGTAGCAACGATCAGGCCTGGCATGTCGAGAAGCGTTCCCGGTTCGACATCTACCTCATCAAGCTCATCGGCCACCCGACCGCGCAACAACTTCAGTCTTGTGCCGCCATGCTCGACCCAGGCACCTGGAACGGGCGACAGACCATTTATATGCCGCACAAGTGTTTGGGCGTCCCAGGCCGGATCGGCGCGCGCCTCGGCCTTGTCGATCTTGGCGGCATAGGTCACGCCCTCCCTGGGTTGCGCCACGGGCGACAGGCGGTCCACCTGCGCAACAACCTGCACTGCCAGCCGCGCGCCCATCGCCGACAGACGGTCGTGCAGGTCGCCCGTGGTGTCGGTCGGGGCGATATCCGTGCCCTCGCGCAGCAGGACTGGCCCGGTATCCAGCCCTGCCTCCATCTGCATGATGCAGACACCTGTCCGGTCGTCGCCCGCCATAACCGCGCGGTGGATCGGAGCTGCCCCGCGCCATCGCGGCAACAGGGATGCATGGACATTGATGCAACCCTTTGCCGGGGCGTCGAGGACGTTTTGCGGCAGGATCAAACCGTATGCCACGACCACAGCGATATCGGCCTGAAAGGCTGCGAACTCCGCCTGCGCGGCTTCGTCTTTAAGCGATTTCGGCGTGCGGACTTCGAAGCCCAGCGCCTCGGCCCGCGTCTGCACTGGCGATGGACGGTCTTTCTTGCCCCGACCTGCCGGACGCGGCGGTTGCGAATAGACTGCGGCGATCTCATGTCCCGCCTCCACCAGAGCGTCCAGTACCGGCACCGAAAAATCGGGCGTCCCCATGAAGATCACGCGCATTTCGACGCCTTTCGCAAAAGCATGTCCCGCTTGAGTTTCGACAGACGGTGAAAATACAGCTTGCCGTCCAGATGATCGATCTGATGCTGCACAGACGTTGCGCGCAGCAGAACAAAATCCTGCTCCCGCGCCGTCCCAGTCTCGTCCAGATAGGCAACCGTCACGGCGCGCGGACGCTTCACCTTGGCCGATACCCCAGGCAGGTTAGGCGATGCTTCGTCGTGTTCGCGCAGGTCCCCGCTGGCATGAAGGATGCGCGGGTTGGCCAGACGCGTGACGCCAAACCCGTCATCCGCGTCCACCACCGCAAGGCGCTGCGGAATGCCAAGCTGCGGCGCGGCAAGTCCGACGCCCGGCATCGCACGCATGGCGGCGATCATCTCGTTCCAGATCGCGCGGGTTTCGTCCGTTACCGCATCCACCGGCCGCGCAGGCGTTGTCAGACGCGCGTCAGGCCAGCGCAGGAACGGGCGATGCTTCATTCGGGCGCTTCCGGCAGGTCAGTGATCAGAATACCATCCAGATGATCCATCTCGTGACAGACACAGGCGGCGGCCATGCCCGTGAACACTTCGGACCGGCGGCCTTTCACCCCATCGAACGCAAGCGTGACGCTCGCCGGTCGGGCAATGCGGCGCGGCACGTCCGGGATCGACAGGCAGCCTTCGGTATTCACCTGCGCGCCCTCCCGCGCTGTGATCTCCGGGTTCACGAAAACGCGCGGATCGGGCAGACCTTCTTTCCACGTCGCGTCCATCACGAAAATCCGTTCCGTAGCCCCCACCTGCGGACCGGCCAACCCGCGTCCCGGCGCGGCATACATCGTGTCCAGCATATCGCGGGCAAGATCGGTCCGGTCGCCGACGACCGGGGTGCACCGCACATTGAGAACCGGGTCGGGATACAGGAGGATCGGCAGAATCAATCTACCGCTCCGGGCCGCGCGCACATCTTATCCACGCGCGAGTTCGCGCTTCAGCTTCACCATCCGCCGCGTGATCAACTGACGTTTCATCGGGCCAAGGTAGTCGATGAACAGCTTGCCGTCCAAGTGATCGATCTCGTGCTGCACACAGGTTGCCCAAAGACCTTCCATATCCTCCGACCGTTCCGCCCCGGTCTCGTCGATCCAGCGCACGGTGACTTCGGCGGGGCGGGTGACTTCGCCATATTGCTCGGGAATCGACAGGCAGCCTTCCTCGTAAACCGATGTGCGATCCGAGGCGGCAATGATTTCGGGGTTGAACATGATCAGCGGGCGAGGTGCTATGCCCTCGTCCTTGACGCAATCCACGACGATCAGACGCTCCGCCACCCCCACCTGCGGTGCAGCCAGACCGATGCCGGGCGCGTCGTACATCGTCTCCAGCAGGTCGGCAGCGAGAGCGCGCCGTTCGTCCGACAGATCGGACACGGCGGCGGCGACCTGCTTCAGACGAGGGTCGGGGTGGATCAAAATCGGACGTTTCATCGGCTGCCCAGATAGTCGTGCAACCCGCGCCTTGCAACCGCGACCGCGTGGTCTAGGGTCCGATCAAGCCAAGGAGAGATTTCCATGAACGCCGACCCCCGACTTACCCAGATCGATGACCGTTTCGACCAGGTCATCGACAGGCGCGGCACGCATTGTTCCAAGTGGGATATGATGGAGGACATCTATGGCGTGCCAGGTGATGACGGCCTTGCAATGTGGGTCGCCGATATGGATTTCCGTCCGCCCCAAGTCGTCATCGATGCAGTGCAGCGGCAGGTCGATCATGGTATTTTCGGCTATTTCGGCGACGACGGACCGTATCGTGACGCAATCTGCTGGTGGATGAAGACGCGGCACGGGTGGAAGGTCGATCCGTCCGCCATATTTTCGACCCATGGCCTGGTCAACGGCGCGGCGCTCTGCGTCGACACATGGACCGATCCGGGTGATGGCGTGGTTCTTTTCACACCTGTCTATCATGCGTTCGCAAGGGTGATCAAAGCCAACGACCGCCGGGTCGTGGAATGCGAACTGCCGTTCGACGGCACGCAATATACCTGCGATTTCGATGCCTGGGACAAAGTGGTCGAAGGTACGGGTGCCAAGCTGATGATCCTGTGCTCGCCACACAATCCGAATGGACGGGTCTGGTCGCGCGAGGAGTTGGAAGGATATGCCGCCTTCGCGCGCCGCCACGACCTGATCCTGATCGCGGACGAGATTCACCACGACGTGGTCTATCCCGGCAATACGCATATTCCCATGGCGCATATCGACGGCATCTCGGACCGCCTCGTGATGATGACCGCTACCACGAAGACCTTCAATATCGCCGGGTCGCATGTCGGTAACGTGATCGTCCACGACGAAAAGCTGCGGGCGCAGTTTGCCAGAAAAATGGGCGCATTCGGAATATCACCCAATTCCTTCGGGCTGTTCATGGCCACCGCCGCCTACTCAACCGAGGGGGCTGAATGGCTGGATGCGCTGATCGATTACCTGGACGGGAACCGCAAACTGTTTGACGCAGGGATCAATGCGATTCCGGGCCTGAAATCCGTGCCGTTACAGTCGACCTTTTTGTCCTGGGTGGATTTTTCGGGCACCGGCATGTCGCGGGAAGAGTTCACTCACCGCACCGAACAGGGTGCACATATCGCCGCGAACCATGGGCCGACCTTTGGAAAGGGCGGCGAGAGTTTCCTGCGGTTCAACATCGCCACACCGCGCGCGAACATCGAAAAGGCAGTCGCGCGCATGCAAAAGGCGTTCGGGGATCTACAATAGAGATCGTCGCTTTGGGAGTGGTACCACCGCCCCGGCTCGAACGGGGGACCTCCTGATCCACAATCAGGCGCTCTAACCTACTGAGCTACGGCGGCACTGCGGGCGATTTAGCGAAGCTGACGCCGGGGTGCAAGGGTCGTGGAGAGGTCAGAGGGTCAGCGCCCAATTCTGTTCCTTCGTGGGTTGACCGAAGGCCTCGACCGGCTTTTCATCGAGCAATTCAAAGCCGTTGCGTGCATAGAGCCTGCCGGCCGCCCGGTGGCTTTCATGAGTCCAGAGGACCAGCTTTGTCGCGCCGCCCAACCGCGCGCAGTCCACCACTGCGTCCAGCAACCTCTGCGCCAGGCCGCTGCCTCGCATCGCCGGTTCTACCAGAAACATCCGCAACTTGGCCGTCGCATCGTCCGGCCAGACACAGAAGACGCAGCCCTGCCGAGTGCCCTGTCCGTCGACCGCAATCCATGCACGATCTTTCGGGCCGCGCTCTTTGATGAAATTCGCCAGGATACCGGCAACCAGCCCCTCGAACCGGATGTCATAGCCTTCATCGACCCAATATAGTTCGCCATGGCGCTGCACGACCCAGCCCGCATCGCCGGGATGCAGATCACGCAGTTGAATGAAGTCGGTCGAGAGGATGTCCGTGGCCATGGCGGCAGCCTTGCGCGGATGCGACGGTCTGTCTAGAGATCGGCACATGGGTATCAACGATCAATCCGACGCCGAGGCCAATCTGCAGATTGCACCGACCGATCAGGGAATGGTGCGCCTGTTCATCGAATCCGGCAGTGTGGAAATTCCGATGGATTTCGATCCCGAGGACGCGCTCGAGATCGCCGAAGAAATTCGCGCCGCCGCCGCCATCGCGGCCAGCAAACGCTGATTTTTCATATCAGCCCCATTGGGTCACGCAGCGCCTGCATGCGCAGCGCCGCGCAGCGTGCGAACCGGAACGTAAGGGCGCGGCGGCGGGCCGAAGCCAAGGGCGTCGCGTCGGGCATGCGGACGACTTCGGCCCCGAAGGAATCGGCGATGATCAGGCCTGTGTCCTGCGGCAGGAGGTCGACCGGAAACTCGGGATCCACGGCCCAGAAATACCGATCCGACCATTCCAGATAGCCCGACCATTTCGCATCGGCCGTAAAATCGGCGCGGCTGGACTTACATTCGACAATCCAGAATTCGCCCTTCGGTCCCAGGGCCATGACGTCCAGCCGCTTGCCGCGTTCGGGCGAAAACTCCTCCAGACAGGTGAAATCGAGATCGCGCAGATGTCGGCATACACCGCGGGCCAGCAACTGACCGGGTTGGAGGATCTCGGGCGTCATCAGACGACATGTGAATGAAAGGTGAACAAAAGTCCAGCCAAGCCATCGCGGGGCACTGCCCTTGCCCGCACACCAGCGCAAGCCTATCTGATAGATACGGTGCTTCTGTGCTTCCCGTCATCCGGACATAATTCCAGTGGCCTTAAGCAATTCCGAGGGAGCTGGCTCTGTCGCGGTCCTGGCTGCGTTACCCGGCGCCCACCTGTATATACAGGTCCTCGGGAATACATGTTCGACGGTTGCCATGGTTCACCACAGGGCCGATTCCGAAAGGGGTCGGCCCGACCAGCCGCAAAGGCAGCCACCGCAGGCGGATGCCCGTCAGGCCCGACGATTCCAGAACTCCGACAGCAGAGTCGAAGAACCGGGCTGCGTCCATCCTACTCCGCGTCGTCCATCGCTGCCGCATCTCTCCAGAAATCCCGCACCACCTGTGCCAAATCGCCCGTGTCGGTAAGGGGTATCATGTGACCACTGCCCGTGCGGGCCTGTCTCGCCTGCGGCATGTGTCGCTGTAGGCCATCGCAAATCGACCGGACGATATCGGGCGGATTGTGGCGCGCCACGATCAGGGTCGGTGGCCTGCCCGCCGGAAGCCGGTTCAATACGTCGTGGATATCTTCGGTAATACTGGGTGCCATGGCGGGGATCAGGGGGATCCGGTCGATGACGTAAGCGCGCTGCAGATCGCTCAGATCATCGAAATCTGTGCCGTCGCCCCAGACCTCCATGAACATGCGCGCGGCTTTCACATGGTCGCCCCGCGCCATAGCCACATCGAATCTCGTCATCTCCAGCCAATGGTCCTCCAGCTCCGCGGCATCGGCGGCCGCGAACTTCACAGGCTCGATCAGGACGAGACTTCGCACCCGCTCGGGGTGATCTGCCAGAAGACGCAGGGCAAGGCAGCCGCCGAAACTGTGACCCAGCACGTCGAACCGCCCGTTGGGTGCAGCCTCCATAGCAAGGTCAAGAGCTTGCGTCTGAAAGTCCTGAAGTTCGTCCCAGCCCCCTGACGTGCCGTGACCTGGCAGATCCGGACAATGAAACAGGACCTCTGGCAAAACGTCCCTCAGCGCCGCGAAAACCGCGCCTGACGCCAGACTGCAATGCAGGCCGAGCACGTTCCGGGTCACGATGATGGCATGCCGCTATGGTCAAACCGCAGCAAGATAGGCGTCCAGATCATCGATCCGATCCTGTCCCCAGAACGGTTCCTCTCCCACGATGAAGAACGGCGCGCCGAAGGCCCCGGCCTTGACAGCATCTTCGAGGTTTCGAGCATAGGTCTCGGCCCCCTGCATCATGTCGTGATCGACCAGCGTACGGTCGAAGCCGGCGGCGGCAAGACAATCGCCGATCACCTCGTCCTGGGCGATATCCTTTTCCTCGGCCCAGCAGGCGCGCGTCAGTCCTGCCACCAGGTCGGCCACATCGCCCGAGCCGTCACGGACAGCGGCGATGATCGCATAGGAGGAAGGTGCAGCGTTGGTCGGCCAGTGCGCAGGTTGCAGATTGATCGGCATCTCCAGTTTGGCCGCCGCACGCCGCATTTCCGTCAGACGATAGGCTTTGCGGTTTTCATGGCGATCCTTGGGCGGCGTGCCCCCGGTGCGCCCGAACAGTCCCATGATGTCCAGTGGTTTATAGTTCAGCGAAGCCCCGTGCTTGGCCGCCACCTGGGCCGGGCGGGTGCCGGACAGATAGGTGAAAGGTGAAATCGTCGAGAAGTAGTAGTCGATCTGCATCAGGCCGTTCTCCAATGGTTGGAAGAACGGCTAGCCCGGTGCTAACCCCTGCGCAATGTGCTCCGGACGATTCGAGAGGAATGTCGATGCCAAGCCCTGATCCGAAGATCATCTCCGGCAACGCCAACAGGCCATTGGCTCAGGCGATTTCGCGGCGCATGTCGCTGCACAGGGGGATCAAGACCGGGTTGGTCGACGCACGGGTCGAACGCTTCAACGACCAGGAAATCTTCGTCGAAGTCTACGAAAACGTGCGCGGCGAAGATATGTTCATCGTCCAGTCCACGTCGAACCCGGCTAACGACAACCTGATGGAATTGCTGATCATATCTGACGCACTGCGCCGATCATCTGCATCGCGCATCACTGCTGTGATCCCGTATTTCGGCTATGCCAGGCAGGACCGCCGTACCAAGGCCCGCACCCCGATCAGCGCCAAGCTTGTCGCCAACCTGATTGCCAACTCCGGTATCGAACGGGTCCTGACGATGGACCTCCATGCCGCGCAGATTCAGGGTTTTTTCGATATTCCGGTCGACAACCTTTATGCTTCCCCGATCTTCGCGCTCGACATAATGCACCACTTCAAGGGCCAGATGGACGACGTGATGATCGTCTCGCCCGACGTCGGCGGCGTGGCCCGCGCGCGCGAATTGGCGCAACGGATCAACGCACCGCTGTCGATCGTGGACAAACGACGGGAAAAGGCGGGCGAAGTCTCGGAAATGACGGTCATCGGCGACGTGTCGGGCAAGAAGGTCATCATCGTCGACGACATCTGCGACACGGCCGGAACACTGTGCAAGGCGGCGGACGTTCTGATCGATGCAGGCGCGACGGAGGTTCATTCCTATATCACTCACGGTGTGCTCTCGGGTCCTGCGGTCGAGCGAATTACCAACTCGAAAATGAAATCGCTGGTCATCACCGATTCCATCGAACCCACGCAGGCCATCAAGGACTGCAAGAACATCCGTATCGTGCCGACCGCCCCGATGCTCACGCAGGCGATCCTGAACATCTGGAACGGCACGTCCGTATCCTCGCTGTTCGATACCGCCACGCTGGAGCCGATCTACGAGCCACTCTATCCCGGTCTGGCTATCGACGACTGACAGGCGATCTGCGGTTCCGCAGGGCCGGTGGCTCGGCTAGGGACACACATGAGCTTTGAAATCTTCCTGATGGCCGCACCGGGCCTCGAAGCCGTGTTGGCGGACGAAGCGCGGGCGGCGGGATTCGAAGGCCTGACCACCCTGCCCGGCGGCGTGACGTTCACAGGCGACTGGCCTGACGTCTGGCGCGCCAACCTGACATTGCGCGGCACGGGTCGCGTATTGGCCCGCATCGGCGAATTCCGGGCATTTCATCTGGCGCAACTGGATAAGCGGGCACGCAAGTTTCCATGGGGCAACGTGTTACGTCCCGATGTGCCGGTACGGGTCGAGGTGGCGACCAACCGCAAATCCAAGATTTATCACGCCGGGGCCGCGCAGCAGCGGATCGAGACGGCGCTCATCGAAGAACTTGGTGTCAAAATCGCAGCGGACGCTCCGATCACGGTCAAGGCGCGGATTGATGACAACCTGGTCGTTCTCAGCGTCGACACCTCTGGCGAGGGGTTACACAAGCGTGGCCACAAGGTCGCAGTCGGCAAGGCACCCTTGCGGGAAACCATGGCCGCGATGTTTCTGAAGCAGAGCGGGTTTTCGGGCCAGGAACCGGTGCTGGACCCGATGTGCGGTTCGGGAACTTTCGTGATCGAAGCCGCCGAAATCGCGGCAGGCCTGTTGCCGGGACGGTCACGAGACTTCGCATTTCAAAAACTTGCGACTTTCGACGCGCAAGCATGGTCCAGCATGTCTGGCGTAGCGTCCAGCCCGAAACCGACCGCTCTGCGTTTCCACGGATCGGACCGCGACGCGGGCGCGTTCACTGCCGCGCGGGCAAACGCGGAACGGGCGGGGGTGGGCGAACTAGTCGACTTCAGGAAGTGCCCTATCAGCGACATCCAGCCGCCCGAGGGACCTGCGGGACTTGTAATCGTGAACCCGCCGTATGGCATACGGATCGGAAACAAGAAGCCTTTGTACGGATTGCACGGCGCATTGGGTGCATCACTCAAATCGCGATTCCGCGGCTGGCGGGTCGCTATCGTCACATCGGAGGCGTCGTTGGCGCAAGCCACGGGTCTGCCGTTCGAGTCACCAGGACCGCAGGTCGCGCACGGCGGGCTACGTGTAACGCTGTTCCAGACGAAACCACTGCCATAATCGTTGGAAAGGCCCGCTCTGCGAACGCAGCCCATATTGAACCCCGACGCGCCCGACGCTAGACCGCCCTCGAACATTCCCCCGGAGGTCCCATGTCCATCGACAAGGAAACCGCGCGCCGCGTGGCCAAGTTGGCCCGCATTGCTGTCCCTGACGACCACCTCGACGCACTGGCGGGCGAATTCAACGCCATTCTGGGCTTCATAGAGCAGTTGCAGCAAGTCGATGTCGACGGCGTGGAACCGATGGTGTCCGTTACGCCGATGAGGCTCAAGCGGCGCGCCGATGTCGTGACTGAAGGCAACCAGCCCAAGGCCGTACTTGCCAATGCGCCCGACGCTCGCGAGGGCTTCTTCTCCGTCCCGAAAGTCGTCGAATGACCGATCTGACACAGCTGACCATTTCCACCGCCCGCGATGCCCTGCGCGCCGGCGACCTGAGCGCCATCGACCTGACCGAAGCGCATCTGACCGCCATCGAAAGCGCCGGTGCCCTGAACGCCTTCGTCCACCACACCCCCGAGATTGCGCGCAAACAGGCCGCCGACGCCGATGCGCGGATCAAGGCCGGGGACGCGCCCGCAATGTGCGGCATTCCGATCGGGGTGAAGGATCTGTTCTGCACCAAGGGCGTGGCATCCCAGGCCGGATCGCACATTCTGGAAGGTTTCAAGCCGGAGTACGAATCCACCATCACGACGCAATTGTTCGACGCGGGGTCGATCATGCTGGGCAAGCTGAACATGGACGAATTCGCCATGGGCAGCTCGAACGAGACCTCGACCTACGGCAATGCCGTGAACCCCTGGAAGGCCGGAAACTCCGACGCGGAACTGACGCCCGGCGGATCCTCGGGCGGGTCCGCCGCCGCCGTCGCCGCGCATCTGTGCCTGGGCGCGCTCGGCACCGATACCGGAGGGTCGATCCGGCAACCCGCGGCCTTCACCGGCACCGTCGGCATCAAGCCGACCTACGGTCGTTGTTCCCGTTGGGGCGTCGTCGCCTTCGCCAGCAGTCTGGACCAGGCCGGGCCGATGACCCGCAGCGTGCGTGACTGCGCGATCATGCTGGAAGCGATGGCCGGGCACGACCCTAAGGACAGCACCTCTGCCGACCTGGCCGTGCCCGATTTCGAGGCGATGCTGACCGGCGACATCAAGGGCCAGACCATCGGCATTCCGCGCGAATACCGCATGGACGGCATGCCCGAGGAAATCGAAACGCTTTGGAGCCAAGGCACCCAGATGCTGCGGGATGCCGGTGCGATCATCCGTGACATCAGCCTGCCGCATACCGAATACGCCCTGCCCGCATATTACGTCATCGCCCCGGCCGAGGCGTCGTCAAATCTGGCGCGCTACGATGGCGTGCGCTTCGGCCACCGTGCCGACATAGGCCCCGGCGACGGCATCACCGAGATGTACGAAAAGACCCGCGCCGAAGGCTTCGGGCCGGAGGTGCAGCGCCGCGTCATGATCGGCACCTATGTCCTGTCGGCGGGTTTTTACGATGCCTACTATAACCGTGCCCGCAAGGTTCGCGCCCTGATCAAACGCGACTTCGAGACGGTCTTCGCCGATGGCATCGACGCCATCCTGACGCCCGCCACGCCCTCGTCCGCGTTCGAACTGGGGTCGATGACCGACGCCGATCCGATCCAGATGTATCTCAACGACATTTTTACCGTGACGGTAAATCTGGCCGGTCTGCCCGGCATTGCCGTGCCGACGGGACAGGATCGCAGAGGCCTGCCGATGGGTCTGCAACTCATCGGACGGCCCTGGGAAGAAGGGGCCCTGCTGAATGTCGCACAATGCCTCGAGGACCGTGCCGGATTCGTGGCGCAGCCCGCCAAGTGGTGGTAGGGATCGCAAAACAAACGTCGGGGCAGACATGCGGACGATCAGGATCATTGTTGGCCTAGCGGCCGCGACACTTGTTACAGCGTGCGAACCGCCCCTGCCCGAAAGCGGCGCGCGCGGCGTAGGCTTCGATACGCCCGAACAGGCTGCGCAGCGGCGCGACGCACAGTTGAGCGGGCAAGCCCCGTTGAGACCACAGGCCTCGGTCCTCCCGCCCGCGCCCGGCACCGCGGTCGCCTCCGCCGCCCCGTCCGAAGCCGAAGACCTGGCCAGCCAGACTCGCGCGGCCCTTGGTCGACCGGCGACGACATCCCCGACGACACCCCCCGCGCAGTTGCCGCAAACGACCGCGACGGCATCGACCGATCTCAACCTTGACCGTGATAATCCGTCGATCAGCCGTGAACAGGATTTCAATGCCGTCACCGCACAGCGTGACATGGCCGCCGACGCCGAACGCCTGCGCGCCGCGCGCCAGCGATATCAGCTGGTCACACCGACCGAGTTGCAACGCCCCGACTCGACCGGGCCGAACATCTTCGCCTACGCCCTCGGCCCGTCGCGGCCCGTCGGCACGAGCGGAGCCTATCGTCGCGGATTTCGCGCCTCGGAACGGGCCGCGGCCGTGAAATGTCAAAACTACCGCAGCGACGACATCGCCCAGGAAGATTTCCTTGCCGCCGGTGGACCGGACCGCGACAAACTGGGCCTCGACCCCGATGGCGACGGCAACGCCTGCGCCTGGGATCCGCAGGTCGTGCGGGACCTCGTCCAGAGCCAGTGAGCCCGCTTATCATTCGCGACTGCCCCAGCCCGAACCACGGTCCCCGCAAGGGGGGTGTGGCGGCACCTGACCTCATATTGATCCATTATACGGCAATGCAGGGCGGCCCAAATCCGGCGATCAAGCGCCTGTGCGATCCTGAAACCGAGGTCTCCTGTCACTACGTCATCGGAGAAAGCGGCGACATTGCCCGCCTTGTTCCCGACGACCGGCGGGCATGGCATGCAGGTGCGGGTCAGTGGGGCGGATCGGATGACGTGAACTCCCGCTCGCTGGGCATTGAGTTGTCAAACGACGGTCACTCCCCGTTTCCCGCCCCGCAAATGGACGCTCTCGAAGCCCTCCTGCACGACCGGATGGCGCGACACGGCATCCCGCCCCAGGGCGTTATCGGTCATTCTGACTGCGCCCCCGGCCGCAAGATCGATCCTGGCAAGCGGTTCGACTGGCAACGTCTTGCCCGCCGCGGTGTTGCCGTCTGGCCCAGGTCAGTGCCCGCCGACCCCGGAGCTTTCCGCGGCCACGCCCGCACCTTCGGCTATACATCCTCGGTGGATGACGAAACGCTGCTGGCCGCCTTCCGTCTGCGGTTCCGACCCGGCGCGCAGGGTCCCCTCGACGCGACTGATGCGGGACTGGCCGCGGATCTTGCCCACCGCTTTCCGGCCTGATCCACTTCTACTTCCAAATAATTCCGCCCAAGGCACTGTCCCCTCTTCTGGTCCAGCCATTTTCGTTGACGCGGCTCGCGCTGCCGCATACTCCGCCCCTTGTGCGGGGGGCCGGACGGCCGCCTGCGGGGGGAAACCCTTGCGGGAGGAAAGTCCGGACTCCACAAAGCGACGGTGCCGGGTAACGCCCGGGCGGGGTAACCCGACGGACAGCGCCACAGAGAACAGACCGCCTTCGCGACATTGCTCTGCAATGGACGGGGGTCAGGGTGAAACGGTGGGGTAAGAGCCCACCGGGGGGGCGGCAACGTTCCCCGCATGGCAAGCCCCACCGGGAGCAATGCCAAATAGGGACCCCGCGCCTTCGGGCATCGGTGCTTTGCCGAAGGGGTCCGGGTTGGCAGCTGGAGGCCGCGAAGCGATTCGCGGTCCAGAGGAATGGTCGTCGAACCGGAGCGATCCGGGGAACAGAATCCGGCTTACAGGCTCCCCGCACATCCTGTTTTGACCCGATATCGGCGACATTAAGCCGACGCTCTCAAGATTATTAACGAATCTGCATCATCGGACTTGCCACACGGTCAGTGTCGGCTCTTCCTGTTAAGGGATCGGGGTATGAAGGAAGTCGGGAATTGCGATGGAACAGATGGAACAGACGCCTCTGCCATCCTTGTCCGGGCCGGATGCCCTTTCTGACGCTGCGCTCGATTTGCTCGAATCCCGAAAATCACGACGTGGATTGATCCATTGCGATGGTCGTATCGCCGTGTTTGGCGCGGCTTTGCTCGGCGATCTCGGTTTTGACGACAAGGACGATCTGAACGGGTTGGCCTTTGCGACTTTCTGGCACCCGTCCGAGCGTCCTGCCGTGATGGCCGCCCTTCGCCGCGTCCATATCGAAGGTGTGGTCGTTCTGAAACTTGACCTCAGCTATGCACAGAAGCGGAATGACACGCGTCAGGTCCGGATGAAACTGGCCCCGGAAGGCGATCTGATTGTCGTCGATCTGGACCGCGAACCGGCATCCGCTTCGGGTTGACACCCCACGTCCAGCGGCTAGAAGGCAGCTTCCGGATTAAGCGGCGGCCCCGACCACGCGGCCCCGACCCGTTGCAGGAGACACCCAGATGGCGAAGCCAACCACGATCAAGATCCGGCTGAATTCCTCGGCCGGCACCGGCCACTTCTACGTGACGAAGAAGAATGCCCGCACCATGACCGAGAAGATGTCGGTGCGGAAGTATGACCCCGTTGCGCGGAAACATGTCGAATATAAAGAAGGCAAAATCAAGTAAGGGCTTCTTAACCTTATTTGCGAGAATGTGAGAGAGGTCGTGCGGTTATCCGCACGGCCTCTCTTTGTTTTGCAATGGAGGTTGCTTGTGACCCTTACCCTGACCCTCAGGCCTGCCGACCCGTCGGATCGTCTGGCGGTGGATGCGCTGCTGTCGCGTGTCTATCCGAAGATGCTGGCGCGGGACTATCCTGCCGCCACTCTGCGCGCCGCGCATCCGCTGATTGCGAAGTCCAATCCGGACCTTCTGGCCAGTGGCACCTATCACCTGATCGAGGAAAACGGCGAGGTGATCTGCGTCGGGGGCTGGTCGCGCGGCTATCCGACGGCGATACAGGAAGATTCAGTGGGACACGTGCGCCATGTGGCCACCGACCCGCGCCATCTGCGTCGGGGCCATGCCGCACACCTGATGAAACACGTTCTCGCCGAGGCACGGGCAACCCGCCTGGATCGGTTGGAGTGCCTGTCGACGACGACGGCGCAGTCTTTTTATGCCGGGCTGGGCTTCATGCCGGTGCAGAACATCGACGCCGACATCGGCGGCGGTGTGACCTTCCCGGTCGTGAAGATGCAATTGCCACTCTAGGCCAGAACGCCGGGGTCCGGACCAAGGTCGAGTCCCGGAAAAACCACCGATGCCAGCGCGGACCGATCGGTTCCGAACAATCCGTGCAGCGCCCAGGCCAGATAGGCCCGCACATCCCGCGTCGGCATCAGGTCGCGCCGGTCCAGAAGCTGCGCCTCGGCCAGACCGGGCCAATCGCCCCAGACCTGTCCGCCCTTCAGCGCGCCGCCCGCCAGAATCATCGTCCCGCCCGTGCCGTGATCGGTGCCTTGCGTGCCGTTCTGGAAGGCCGTGCGTCCGAATTCGGTGACGGCGACGATCATCGTGCGATCCCACTCCGGGCCCAGATCCGCCTTCAGCCGCAGCACGCCTTCGCTCAGCGCCGTCAGCCCCCGCGTGACTTGCCGCGCCTGCCCCCGATGACTGTCCCATCCGCCAAGGCTCAGCGCCGCGATCCGTGCGTCCTGCCGCAATTGCGCGGCGGCAAAGGCGAACAGAGCATCCGTTCCGCGCCCTTCGGTGTTTCCCGTCGCCCGCGCCAGCCCCAGCGCAGCCGTCGCCGTTTCGCGAAACAGCGCGTCGTCCTGATAAGTGTGCAGCAACAGGTCCGCCGTCGCCGGGGCCATGTCCAGCCGCGCATCCGGTGCCCAACTGGAATGCGCCGCCGGGCCGCGCAGGATCAGCATCTCGTCCCGGCCCACGGCAAAGGCCGTCCGTCCCTGTGCCCCCGGCATCAGCGGCAGCAGACGGTTCAGCCAGCCGTCGCGCCCCGCCAGCGGTGGAACATCGCCCGCAGTCCCCGCCTCCAGCACGTCCTGCGCGTCGAAATGGCTGCGATTGCCCCGATAGGGGGTGCTGACCGCCTGCGCGAACCCCAGGTGCCCGTCCCGCCACAAGGGCAGCAGCGGCGCCATCGCCGGATGCAGCGCGTGAAATCCGGTCAGGTCCAAGGCCCCTGCCCCCGGCCCGATATCGAACCCCGGTCGCATCCGCTCCAAATCGGGGTCGCCATAAGGTTGCAGCGCGTCCATCCCGTCCATCGCACCCCGCAGGATTACCACGACCAGCCGGTTGTCCGACGGCAATGCGGCAAAGGCCATCGGCGTGGCCAGCGGGAACGCCGCCGCCGAACAGCCCAGCAGCGACAGCATCCGGCGCCGTGTCAGATCATCGGGCATCGCACTCATCTCCGCTGAAACTCCGGCGACGACAGAACCAGTGCTATGCCCGCAATCCGATCTTCGGCTGCTTCTGCCGCAAAGACCGTGCGCGGCCCGGCCAGAGGTCCCAGCGCCTGCACCACGAATGCACGCGGGTCCGGCACCGGGTTCAAAAGGCCCGCCAACCCCATCGTCCATTCCAGACGCGCCGCCAGCGCCTGCGGGGTGATCCATGCCTCCGCTTCCTCGGACCAGCCATCAGGCCCGGCAGGGCGCAGCCAGGGCTGACCCATGGCCGTCAGCGGTTCGGTCAGGCGCTTGCGGATATTGCGCGTCGTCTGGTCCGGCAGCACGGCCCCCGCCCCCGTCGCGCGCAATGCCGCCGCCATCATGTCCAGCGGTCGGCGCACCTTGCGCAATTCCGGCACCCAGGCGGCCGGGTGCTCCAGCATCGCGCCATAGACAGCCATCAGGTTTCCCCCGGTCGCCAGCCATGTTGCAGCCATCGCCTCTACCAGATCGCCCGGCGGCACATCCGCCACGAAATGCGCGGCCAGCTTGCCCGACAGATACCGCGCCGTTGCGGGATGCACCGCCAGATCGCGCAGGACGGCGGTGATATCATGCCGGTTGGGGCGATCGCCGCCGTAACTGCGGCCCAGGACGGTTTCGGCCCCCGGCTCAGCCATGTTCGGAGTGAAGCGTGCCTGCCCGGCCTTGTCGAAATCAAGGCCCGTCAGAAGCTCCGCCAACTCCCGCACGTCGGTTTGCGTATAGTCCGCCCCGACGCCCAGCGTATGCAGTTCCAGCACTTCGCGGGCGAGATTTTCGTTCAGCCCGCCGCCCCGCCGCCCGCGCGGCGAATTCGGCCCCATCGACTTGTTCTGATCCAGATAGGATACCATCGCCGGATGTGTCACCGCCGACGTCAGCAGCGTGGCGAAATCGCCCGTCAGATAGGGTCGGATCGCCTCGTCATGGTATGATCCGACATTGCGCCGCAATGCGCCACGCCCCTCGGTCACGGCGAAATGCCCGGCCCAGAACCAGTGCAGGCGTTCGCGCATCCCGTCGCGCGTCATCGCGGCCCGCGACAGCGTCTGCCGCAAATCGTGGTGATAGCCATCGTTCAACGCGCGGTCGGCGACGCGATACGCTTCGTTCGCCGCATCGCTGTCGCGGCGCGCCCGGCGCAGCCGCCCGTGGTCGCGGATGGCGATGGCCCGCGCCGTCCAGGATTCAATCGGAAAGGCCGCCCGCATCTCGTCCGCTCCGCCCAGGCGCGACAACAGTGCGTTGGCCCCGGCCGGAGAGGGCAAATCGGGCGACAACCCGGTTCCAAAGCGAATGGCGGCCAGTGTGGGGATCATGACGGCAAGATAGGCGCGCGGCTTCCCCTTGCACAGGGGGGCCGCCGCGCCTGTGTTCCAGCCTGCGTCAGTCCTTTGGGACAACCCGCAGGCCCAGCTCCATCAACTGACCGGCCACCGGCTCGCTCGGCGCGCCCATCATCAGGTCTTCGGCCCGCTGGTTCATCGGGAACAGGATGACCTCGCGAATGTTCGCCTCGTCCGCCAGCAACATCACGATCCGGTCGATGCCTGCCGCACAGCCACCGTGGGGTGGCGCGCCATAGCGGAATGCCTTGACCATGCCGCCGAACCGCTTTTCCACCTCGTCCTTGCCGTATCCAGCCAGTTCGAACGCCTTGAACATGATCTCCGGGCGGTGGTTCCGGATCGCGCCGGAAATCAACTCGTATCCGTTGCAGGCCAGATCATATTGATATCCCAGCACGTCCTCCGGCTTGCCTTCCAGCGCCTCCATACCGCCCTGCGGCATCGAGAACGGGTTGTGGCTGAAGTCCAGCTTGCCGTCGTCGTCGCGCTCGTACATCGGGAAGTCGACGATCCAGGCGAAGGCGAAGCGGTCTTCGTCGATCAGACCCAGTTCCTCGCCGATAACGGTGCGCGCTCGCCCCGCGACGGCTTCGAAGTCGGAGGCCTTGCCGCCGAGGAAGAACGCGGCGTCGCCGACGCCGAGGCCAAGCTGCTGGCGGATCGCCTCGGTCCGCTCGGGCCCGATGTTCTTGGCCAACGGACCCGCGGCTTCCAACTCTAGGCAATCAACAGCATCATTGTACTGCGCCGAGTCAGTCGCAAATCCGTTTATTTCCTCTAGGGAAACACCGTGTAACCCGGATCCCAGATCCGCCGTAACTTCTCGGAACCTTTCAACAAACTCGGGATGCTGGGGATTGTTACGAGCTTCCTCGGGTAGAGGTTTCCGACGCCAGAAAATATACCCCATCCCCGGCAGACCCTGTTCCTGCGCGAACTTGTTCATCCGGTCGCAGAACTTGCGCGACCCGCCGGTCGGCGCGGGAATGGCGCGGATTTCGGTGCCCTGTTTCTCCAACAAAGACGCGAAGATCGCGAAGCCCGAACCTTTGAAATGCTCGGACACGTCCTGCATCTCGATCGGGTTGCGCAGGTCCGGCTTGTCGGTGCCGTATTTCAGCGCCGCATCCTTGTAGGAGATCAGCGGCCAGTCGGCATCGACCTTGCGACCGCCCCCGAACTCCTCGAACAGCCCGCCGACCACGGGCTGAATCGTATCGAAAACATCCTGTTGCGAGACGAAGCTCATCTCCATGTCCAACTGATAGAAATCGGTCGGAGAGCGATCGGCACGGGGGTCCTCGTCGCGGAAACAGGGCGCGATCTGGAAGTATTTGTCGAACCCCGACACCATCAGAAGCTGCTTGAACTGCTGCGGTGCCTGCGGCAGGGCATAAACCTTGCCCGGATGCAGGCGCGACGGCACGATAAAGTCACGCGCGCCTTCCGGCGACGAGGCCGTGATGATCGGCGTCTGAAATTCGTGAAAACCCTTGTCCCACATACGGTTACGGATCGATCTTACCACATTTGAACGCAGGATCATGTTCTTCTGCATCTGTTCGCGACGCAGATCGAGGAAGCGGTACTTCAGCCGCGTCTCCTCGGGGTATTCCTGATCGCCGAACACCATCAGCGGCAATTCGTCCGCCGCGCCCAGCACTTCCATATCGCGCACGAAAACCTCGATCTCGCCCGTCGGTATCTTGGGGTTCACCAGTTCCGCGTCGCGCGCCTTCACCGTGCCATCGATGCGGATGCACCATTCGGCACGCACTTTCTCCATCTGCGCGAACACCGGGCTGTCGGGGTCACACAAGACCTGCGTCATCCCGTAATGGTCGCGCAGATCGATGAACAGGATGCCGCCGTGGTCGCGAATACGGTGGACCCAGCCCGACAAACGGACGGTTTCACCCACATCGTCCTTGGTCAGACCGGCACAGGTGTGAGTGCGAAAGGCATGCATGATCGGGTCTCCGGCAAGGGGTCGTCAGGGTTGGCCCTATCGACACGGCCCCTTGCCGGGTGTCAACCTACTCGGCAGCGATGACACCGGCCCGGCTGTTTCGGTTCAGATGATCCCGGTCCAGCCGGTCGACGATCTCGACGCCCGCCGGAAAGGCCCGGCCCCGCGCCGCTTCGCCCGCGAACCCGATGGTCGCCAGCCCGGCATCGACGGCGGCCTGCGCGCTTTCGGGCGTGTCTTCGATCACCAGAACATGGTGCGGCAACAGGCCCAGATCATCCATCGCCGCGTGATAAAGGTCGGGCGCAGGTTTTCCCCGCGCCGCACGCGTCCGGTCACCGACCCAGTCGAAGTCATCGCGCGAAATCGGCAACGCTGCCAGCAACGCATCTACCTGTGCGGCGTCCGTGCCGGTGACCAAAGCCAGCAACAGACCCCGTGCCTGGACCGCGTTGATCAGGTCGCCGACGCCGGGACGCAGATCGACCCCCTCGCGGGCCAGCAGCATGGCGAAATACATCTGTTTCGCGGCGTGGACGGCCGCGGCATCCACCCGGTCGCCCGCCTGTTCGGCATAGGTCCGGATGCGGGTCTTCCCGCCCGGCTCATACAGCATCCGGGCATAGCTTTCGCGATCCCAGACCCAATCCAGGTCAGCGGCGGCAAAGGCCATATTATAGGCACGGCGTTGCAGTTCGCTGGTCTCGGCAAGGGTGCCGATGGCTCCGAAAAAGACAGCCTGCAAAGTCATAACTAAGCTCCTCCCGTATGAAATCGAATGTCCCGCGTCCCAACCTCGGCGCGAAGGTTCCGTTCCCACTCTCCCGCCGACAATATGCACTGAATTGTCATCCTCTTGCTCCTGCGCGACAGATTTCGTTCTCTGCGGCAAAGACCCGCCCATGGGTCCACCAAAAAGGACTGCTGATATGTGGCAATCAATAGTACTGACGATGCTCAAGCGACTGTCACGTAAGGGGCAACTTACCGCGATCATGCCGGACGGCACACGCCACGTATTCGGTTCGGGCAACGATGGCCCCTCGATCACGTTGAAGCTGACCGACGAATCACGCCTGCGCGATCTGGTGCGCAACCCTGAACTGGCCATGGGCGAAGCCTATATGGACGGCACCCTCACTGTCGAGGAAGGCACTCTGCGCGAGATGTTCACCCTGTTCGCAATCAATGGCGGGCGGTCGATCATGCCGCCGCTCATCGCCGCCGGATACCGTGCCCGCTTTGCCATCCGACGCGTCATGCAGGCCAACGATCCGCGCAAATCCCGCACCAATGTGGCGCATCATTACGATCTGGGCGACGATTTCTACGCCCTTTTCCTGGATGACGACCGTCAGTATTCCTGCGCCTATTTTCGTGAACCCGAAATGACACTGGAACAAGCGCAGCAAGCCAAAAAGGACCATATCGCCGCCAAGCTGCGAATTGAACCGGGGATGCGCGTTCTCGATATCGGCTGTGGCTGGGGTGGCATGGCGCTGACGCTGGCCCGTGATTATGGCGCGCATGTCACCGGGGTCACCCTGTCCGAGAATCAGCACGCCACGGCTACGGCCCGCGCCAAGGAAGCCGGGCTGACCGATCAGATCGACTTCCGCTTGCAGGATTACCGCAACCTCTCGGGTCGCTATGATCGGATCGTCTCCGTGGGCATGCTGGAACACGTCGGCGTTCCGCAATACGCGACCTATTTCAACAAGGTGGACGACCTGCTGACTTATGATGGCGTGGCGCTGATCCATTCCATCGGGCGCTGTGGTCCGCCGACGACGACGTCGGGATGGCTGGCGAAATACATCTTTCCGGGCGGCTACACACCGTCCCTGTCCGAACTCCTGCCGCCAATCGAAGCGACACGACTTTGGCAAGGGGATATCGAGGTCTGGCGCGGCCATTATGCCGAAACCCTGCGCCACTGGCAGGACCGGTTCGAAGCCAATATCGACACCGTACGTGCCATGTACGATGACCGCTTCATCCGCATGTGGCGCTATTACCTCGTCGCCGCCGAGGTCAGCTTCGACGCCTACAGCCACGTCGTCTATCAAATCCAGCTGGCGAAGCGGCGCGACACCGTGCCCAACACCCGCGACTACCTCTATACCGACCAATGATCCGGACACCTTCCCTCCCCTGACACCGTCCCTCAAGATCCTGTGCCCAAGCTGGGCCGTGTCGCTGGCGCAAAGGCAGGGGGGCGTCACGGTTTCCAGCGTATGACATCGTCGGCTCAACCGTATGTGCGTTTGTTGTCCGTATGGCTGCGACTGGCTCGCCAGATCGCACCGGGCACCCTTGCCCTCCGCGAGTCCTCCCCCTAAACCCCGGCGAGTTTGCCAGACATCGAGGGAAGACCATGCCCAAACGGACCGATATCAAGTCGATCATGATCATCGGCGCGGGCCCTATCGTGATCGGTCAGGCCTGCGAGTTCGACTATTCCGGCGCACAGGCCTGCAAGGCGCTGCGCGAAGAGGGCTATCGCGTCATCCTCGTCAACTCGAACCCGGCCACGATCATGACCGACCCCGACATGGCCGATGCCACCTACATCGAACCGATCACCCCGGATGTCGTCGCCCGCATCATCGAACAGGAACGCCCCGACGCGCTGTTGCCGACGATGGGCGGCCAGACCGGGCTGAACACCGCATTGGCGCTGGACGACATGGGCGTCCTCGAGAAGTTTGGCGTGGAGCTGATCGGGGCCAGGCGCGCCGCCATCGAAATGGCCGAAGACCGCAAGCTGTTCCGCGAAGCGATGGAGCGGCTGGGTATCGAGAATCCAAAGGCCACCATCGTCTCTGCTCCCAAGCTCCCGAACGGCAAGTTCGACATCGCTGCCGGTTTGAAAGACGCTATCGAAGCCATTGAATTTGTTGGACTGCCCGCCATTATCCGCCCCGCATTTACGCTGGGTGGCACAGGCGGCGGCGTGGCCTACAACCGTGCCGATTACGAACGCATCTGTCGCACCGGGCTGGAGGCGTCGCCGATGGCGCAGATCCTCGTGGACGAAAGCCTGCTGGGCTGGAAAGAATTCGAGATGGAGGTCGTGCGCGATACCGCCGACAACGCCATCATCGTCTGCGCCATCGAAAACGTCGATCCGATGGGCGTGCATACCGGCGATTCCATCACCGTCGCCCCCGCGCTGACCCTGACGGACAAGGAATACCAGATCATGCGGACACACAGCATCAATGTGCTGCGTGAAATCGGCGTCGAAACCGGCGGCTCCAACGTCCAATGGGCCGTGAACCCCGCCGACGGGCGTATGGTCGTGATCGAGATGAACCCCCGCGTGTCGCGCTCCTCGGCACTGGCGTCCAAGGCAACCGGGTTTCCCATCGCCAAGATCGCCGCCAAGCTGGCCGTCGGCTACACGCTCGACGAACTGGACAACGATATCACGAAAGTGACACCCGCGTCGTTCGAGCCGACAATAGATTATGTCGTCACCAAGATCCCAAGGTTCGCTTTTGAAAAGTTTCCCGGTGCCGAACCCCTGCTGACCACCGCGATGAAATCCGTGGGCGAGGCGATGGCCATCGGTCGCACCTTCCACGAGTCGATGCAGAAGGCGCTTGCCTCGATGGAAACCGGGTTGACCGGATTTGACGAGATCGAGCTTTCCACCGACCCCGCCGCCATCAAGGCCGCCCTCGGACGTCAGACGCCGGATCGCATCCGCGTCATCGCCCAGGCCATGCGCCACGGGCTCTCGGACGATGAGATCAATGCCGTCACCAGGTTCGACCCGTGGTTCCTGGCCCGCATCAGGGAAATCATGGACCTGGAGGCCGAAGTTAAGGCCAATGGTCTGCCTGTCACCGAAGACGGCCTGCGCCGCCTCAAGACCTACGGTTTTACCGACGCCCGCCTCGCCAAACTCTCCGGGCGGACCGAAGACAACGTCCGCCGCGCCCGCCTGAACCTCGGCGTCGTGGCCCAGTTCAAACGCATTGACACCTGCGCCGCCGAGTTCGAGGCGCAGACCCCCTATATGTACTCGACCTATGAAGCGCCTGTCATGGGCGAAGCGGAATGCGAATCCCGCCCCACGGATGCCAAGAAGGTCGTCATTCTCGGCGGTGGCCCCAACCGCATCGGTCAGGGCATCGAATTCGACTACTGCTGCTGCCACGCCTGTTTCGCGCTCTCCGATCAGGGCTACGAAACCATCATGATCAACTGCAACCCCGAGACCGTCAGCACCGACTACGACACCTCCGACCGCCTGTACTTCGAACCCCTGACCTTCGAACACGTCATGGAAATCCTGCGGGTCGAACAGGAAAACGGCACTCTGCACGGCGTCATCGTTCAGTTCGGCGGCCAGACACCGCTCAAGATCGCCGCTGCCCTGCACGACGCGGGCATTCCGATTCTCGGTACCTCGCCGGACGCCATCGACCTGGCCGAAGACCGCGAACGGTTCAGCGCGCTGGTCACCCAGCTCGGCCTGAAACAACCCAGGAACGCCATCGCCCATTCCGACGCCGAGGCCCGCCTCGTGGCCGAAGACCTTGGCTATCCGCTGGTGATCCGCCCGTCCTACGTCCTCGGGGGACGCGCCATGGAAATCGTTCGCGATACCGCGCAGCTCGAACGCTACATCCGCGACGCGGTCGTCGTTTCCGGCGACAGCCCCGTCCTGCTCGACAGCTATCTTTCCGGTGCGATCGAGGTCGACGTCGACGCCCTGTCCGACGGCGAAAACGTCCATGTCGCCGGTATCATGCAGCATATCGAGGAGGCGGGAGTCCACTCCGGCGATTCCGCCTGCTGCCTGCCGCCGCATACCCTCTCGACCGACACGATCAACACGATCCGCGACCAGACCGTCGCGCTGGCCCGTGCGCTCCGTGTCGTCGGCCTGATGAACGTCCAGTTCGCCGTGAAGGACGACCCCGAGACCGGGCCGGAGATCTATCTGATCGAAGTGAACCCCCGCGCCTCGCGCACCGTGCCCTTCGTCGCCAAGGCGGTGGACTCCGCCATCGCCAGCATCGCCAGTCGCCTCATGGCCGGAGAGCCGCTGTCGAATTTCCCGCTGCGCGACCCCTATCCCGCCGACGCCACCATCGACCACGTGCCGATGGGCGATGTCATGTCGCTGGCCCATCCCGACACACCGTGGTTTTCGGTCAAGGAAGCCGTGCTGCCCTTCGCCCGCTTCCCCGGCGTCGACACCCTGCTGGGGCCGGAAATGCGCTCCACCGGCGAAGTCATGGGCTGGGACCGCAGCTTCGCGCGTGCCTTTCTCAAGGCGCAGATGGGCGCGGGCGTCGAACTGCCGCATTCGGGCACCGTCTTCCTGTCGATCAAACCCTCCGACAAGACCGCGCAACTGATCGAAACCGCGTCGATCCTTACCGACATGGGCTTCTCGATCCTCGCCACCTCCGGCACCGCCGAATACCTGGCCCGCCACGGCATCGACTCGCGCCACGTCAACAAGGCCTACGAGGGCGGGCGCACCATCGTCGACGTCATGAAGGACGGAGAAGTCGCGCTGGTCATGAACACCACCGAAGGCGCGCAGGCGGTCGAGGACAGCCGCTCCATGCGCAACGTCGCCCTGATGGACCGCATCCCCTATTATACGACCCTGGCAGGGTCACACGCGGCGGCCTTGGCGATGCGCGCGCGGGCGGAAGGGGACGTGGAGGTTCGGACGTTGCAGTAGAGACGCAGCCAAACCGCGCCACCTCTCGCCATGCCGGTGCCGACCCGCCAGCCCCGGTACGGCCTCGCATCTACTGGTTCGCGACGGGTCCGGTCACCGGCGCATTATTATTATTGTCGTTCTCGGTATCTGACGGGTCCACAGGGGGGAGCGGTTCGGGTGCCTCGTCTTGAAAGAACCGTGCCAGCAGCAACCGGACTTCGACATCTCCCGCACCGGAGATCGTGACAGGCGCGCCGATGCACCGAACGCCCTCCGGCAACCCCTCCAGCGGCAGACGTTGTGCGATCGCGTCGACAGAGAACTGCTCATTGATCGCATCTTCGATATTGTTCTCAAGCCAGAAGATCAGGAAATCTGCGTTCACCCTCAAATCACGCGCCGCGATCGCGTAACTGATCTGATCGCCCGCGTCGTTGCACGCCGCCGACACGTCGAGTTCGAGACTCGCTTCGATCTGCGCATCCGGCAGAAACGGCGCCTCGCCCACGATCCCGAAACCGATCCGATAGGTGTCCTCGTCTACCGTCTTCAAAGACACCCTGCTGTCTTGTCCCGAGGCCGGACTTTGCCAATGGGCGTCCTCTGTCGCGATGCTGTCACCGATGATCGCCTCGACCCGGCTGAGCATGTCGGCATGCAGAAGCCCCAGCAATTGGCTCGGAAGTTTGACGGTGGTCAGAGAACCTTCAGGCAGCGGATCGTCGTCCGTCTGCAAGGGCGTCGTCGTCCGCTCGCTCAGCAATGCCAAGACCCTCGGATCGAACCGGCCCCATTGCGGGTGGTTTCGAAGGGACTCGAACGGAATGACAAGCCGTCCGTCGCTTGCGGCTCTGACCCAGAAACAGTCGTCCGGCAAATCCTCGAACGTCTGGTCGAAATACGTCAGTTCATTGACGATCAATTCTATCCTGCTGACGCACCAATCGTCAGATCCGGATTTTTCGACGAAAATCTGGGTGATATCGCTGATCCGGCGAAGGCTCCGCACGTTAAGGTCATAAGCAAAGTGGTCGCCCCGCTCGAAATCGTTTCGGCTGTAGTCGATCCAGGTCGAATTCCCCGTCGGGACGATAAGCGCGCGGTGTTGGAGCAGAACCTCGATATCGTCATCGGTTCCGGCATTCTCCAGGTCGGCGGTGTGCAACTGCAATTGCACTCGAAAGATCGGTTGTGTCTGCGCTGCGTGGGTTACGGCACAGCGCACTGCCGATCTCTTTTCAGTCGTGTCATCGACAGCAAACGCGCGATAACAGTAGTGCCGTTCCGGTATCAGACCCTCATCGACGATCTCCGGAAAGCCCTCCTGCGGACCGGTCGATGCGACCTCCTGCCAGAGGTCTTCGCCGGGCCAGGTCCAGACCTGCCCGACATCCGCCCGCTCAATCCGGTATCCAGTCTCGACATCGGTGCGATCATGCCAGCGAACGGTAATCCGGGTGGCGCGACGGTCGCGCAGGAAGACACCCCCCGGTGATTGCAAAGAGCCGGTCGGGTCGCCTCCAATTACTGTGCCACCATTATCGATTGAGTCGTTCTGAAATGCGGGCGAAATCGTTTCAGCTTCGCCTATGCTGCCAGCAGCAGCGACGACCAGGAACAATGAAAGAAAAAGAGAGGCTTGCATAAAAACACCCAATGGTAAGAAACACGAAGATCAACAGGTTGGAACGGAAAACCCTCGTTTCATGACCGGCTGCCCAGCAAAATTAACACATTTCAGGCCGCAAGTCTTAATTCGCTTTGGATCATGCCGGACATGCGTCACGACTTGCCCGATGACCGTTCGCGTGCCGCTCCCTGTCCAGAGTCATACTCCAGGCGTAAGGTCCGGCGCGCGATCGCACTCCGGACCACGTATCTTGCCATTCCGGAAACACCCAATCTTTAGCAACGACCGACTTCATTCCCACATCCGCCTTGATAGGACTGATGCTGCATCATCAAGCCCCACCACCCAGCCGCACCGCACATCCCCCCTCAAACCTCCCAATCCTCCGTGCCCGTCTCGTTCCGGGCGATCCGGCCCAGCCGCTCCATCTCCGCCACGATCTCCTGGACCTGCGGTTTCTTCTTCCCCATCCAGTCCTCGCGGTAGCTGTCCAGCAGGTCCTCGCCTTCCAGCATCGCTGCCATGCGCGCGTACATGAACGATCGCAGCACGACATTCATGCGCGGGCCGTAACCCGGTCCCATCGACCGGAACAGCTTCAGCACGTCCTCGTCCAGCCACAGCGACACCCGCGTCTTGCGCTTCGTGCGGTTCTGCCAGACCTCGCGCCATTCCCGGGGCACCCGCCCCTCGCGCGTGGCAACATGGTGCAGGTCCCATTCGAACCGCTGCATCGCCGCGATCATCGCATTCGTCGCGTCGTGTTGCGTTCTGTTCGGTTTTCGATCCGCCATGGTTACGCCCCAATTCACCAGATTTCAGGTGAACCTGAGCCGGAACGGTTAATCGATTCCTAATGCCGCGGGGTATGACCGGGGTAATACCTTCATATGCACTGGCACCATACGTGGGATTTGCCGGAAACAGGCCGCGCGTCCGACGGGAACATGGCATAGGTCAGGCGGTGTTCGCGGCGACGGAAACAGAAGCCAGGCTTGTATGGGATTGTCTCCGAAACCGTCTGGAGGGACACCGTAGTTTCACGATCCCGGCGAACGAAAGACATGTCCGGCGGCAATGGTTTTCCCGAGATAGCAGACACTCGAAAGGAAGACCGATGGAACCGATGAGCCTCTCCCTCATGGCACTTAGCGCTTCTAGCATGGCGATCCGCCGCGCCACGGCAACGCCCGAGATCACCCTGGAGTTTCCCGCCCACCGCATCGACGCGCAGCCCCGCGCTTCTGTCTTGTCGGCGCTCGCCGCGGGCCTTCGCAAGCGCAAGCTCTTCGCTCCGCGCCAGTCCGACATGCTGCACGCCCTCGCCCGGTTCGCCGCCAGCCAGGGGTTGCGGATCGACATGCAGGTATCCCTCGCGGGTCTTTTCGAAACCGGCGACGACGATCTGTCCCCTGTTGCCAGTGCCCTGCGTCAACGCCGGATCGACGTGGTGATTTCCGACATGGAGGGCATGCCCCTGTGCGGCGTCGAACTCCCGGCCGGTCGTGGTCCCGCCCACCGCGATGCCGTCCGCCGCCGGGCCTTCGCGGCGGCCGAACTGCCACTGCTGACGCTCTACGACGACAGTGGATGGCAAGCCTGTCATGCTGAACTGATGGACGTCCTTGGCGTCGATCTGGATGCGGCCGACGATGACTGTCCCGCAGAAGCCGCTTTGAACTGAGCCTTGGGGCGGGGCGGATCTGACGTAACGCTCCGCGCCTCATAGGCTTGACGACACCGGACCTGCCCGGCACATCTGCCCGACCTCTGGGGGAGGCATCGGATGGCCAACACACCTAGCGTCGCAATCACCGGATCGGGCGTCTTTACCCCTTCGCAGGTAATCACTAACGACGAACTGGTGGTCGCATTCAACGTTTATGCAGACCGCGAAAATGACAGACGTGCCGATGGCATCGCGTCGGGCAACCATGAAGCCATCCCTCGGTCCAGCGCCGAGTTCATCAAGTCCGCTAGCGGAATCGAACAGCGCTTCGTTCTCGACAAGGCGGGCGTGCTGGACCCCGACCGGATGTATCCCAAGCTGGCCGCGCGCGACGACGAAGCCCCGAGCCAGATGGCCGAAATGGCAGTTGCGGCCTGTACCGACGCGCTGGCGCAGGCGGGTATCCTGGCGGGCGAGATTGATGTCGTGATCTGCGCCGCCTCGAACCATGAACGCGCCTATCCCGCCATTGCCATCGAAATTCAGGACCTGATGGGCACGGGCGGGTTCGCCTTCGACATGAATGTCGCATGTTCATCGGCGACTTTCGGTATCCAGGCCGCGGCAGACATGATCCGCGCTGGGTCGATCCGCCGCGCCATCGTGGTCAACCCCGAGATATGTTCGGCCCATCTGGAGTGGCGCGACCGCGATTGCCACTTCATCTTTGGCGACGTCTGCACCGCCGTCGTGCTGGAGCGGGATGATCTGGCCACGGGCGATCGGTTCATCGTTGAAAGCACGCGTTGTGCGACCCAGTTTTCCAACAATATCCGCAACAACGACGGGTTCCTACGCCGTACGCGTGACGCAATGGAAGACCGTCGCGACATGCAGTTCATGCAGAACGGTCGCAAGGTATTCAAAGAGGTGCTGCCACTGGTGGCAGGTCACATCGCCGATCACATGGCCGATGCAGGTTGGGTGGCGGACGACCTGAAACGGCTGTGGTTGCATCAGGCGAACAAGTCGATGAACGATTTCATCGGCAAGAAGGTTCTGGGCCGCGTGCCTGCGCCCGAAGAACAGCCGAACATTCTGCAGGATTATGCAAACACCTCGTCGGCCGGATCGATCATCGCTTTTTCACAATGTTCGGCTGACATGGAATTGGGTGACAAGGGGCTGATCTGTTCATTCGGGGCCGGCTATTCCGTCGGGTCTGTTCTGCTTACGCGTGCCTGAACGGGGCTTGCAGCCACGTGGGCCGCTTGGCAGGAGGGGGCATGGCCAAGCTCTATTTTCATTTCTCGACAATGAATGCAGGCAAAAGCACGCTCCTGCTTCAGGCGTCCTACAATTACATAGAACGTGGAATGCAGACCTATCTGCTGACCGCAAATTTCGACGACCGTGCGGGCAAGGGGCGCATCGCCAGTCGCATTGGCATCGACGCTGAAGCCGACACATGGGCGGGCCGGTCTGATCTCTATGCCATGATCGAAACCCGGCTGACCGAAGGTCCGGTCGCCTGCGTCCTGCTGGACGAAGCGCAATGGTTGTCGCGCGAACAGGTCTGGCAATTGGCGCGCGCCGTCGACGACCTGAACGTGCCGGTCATGGCCTATGGGTTGCGGGTCGATTTCCGGGGCGAGCTGTTTCCCGGCTCCGCCGCGCTGCTGGCGCTGGCGGACGAACTGCGCGAGGTGCGGACGATCTGCCACTGCGGGCGCAAGGCGACGATGGTCATTCGCGTGGACGAAGACGGCACCGCCCTGTCCGAGGGCAGGCAGGTCGAAGTGGGGGGCAACGACCGCTATATCTCGCTCTGCCGTCGGCATTTCCGCGAGGCTACGGGCGATCGCGTTCCGCCGGAGCCGCCGATCTAGGCCATCAACTGCGTCAGCATGGTCTCGGCCCGCTCGATCACGCGGGGCAAATCTATGGTCGTGATACGCCCGTCACGCACCACCTGCCGCCCCTCGACGAAGAGGTCGCGGACCCGGCGCGGACCGGCCAGCAACAGCGCGGTGCGATCCCAGCTTCCGGTCGCCTCGACACCGGACATATCCCATATGGCGATGTCGGCACGCATCCCCACAGCCAGTCGACCGATGTCATCGCGGCCCAGAACCTCCGCCCCCCCTGCGGTGGCCAATCGCAGCGCCTCGATGTTCGACATGGCATCGGCGCCCCGCGACACCCGCTGCAACAGCATGGCCTGCCGCGCTTCGTCCAACAGGTTCGCGCGATCATTCGACGCGGAGCCGTCAACGCCCAGGCCCACCGGAACCCCCGCCTCCAGCATATCTCTCAAAGGCGCGATACCCGACCCAAGCCGACAGTTGGAACAGGGGCAATGCGTCACGCCCGTGCGCGTTCGCGCGAACAGGTCAATTTCCGTCGCATCCAGTTTGACGCAATGGGCATGCCAGACGTCTGGTCCGGTCCAACCAAGGTCTTCGGCATATTGACCGGGACGGCACCCGAATCGGTCGAGCGAAAACGCGACATCTTCGTCATTCTCGGCCAGATGGGTGTGCAGCATGACACCCTTGTCGCGCGCCAGCAGGGCGGCATCGCGCATCAGTTCCCGGCTGACCGAAAACGGCGAACAGGGCGCGATGCCGACCCGGCACATCGACCCCGGCGCGGGGTCATGGAACGCGTCGACCACGCGGATGCTGTCGGCCAGGATCGACGCTTCCGACTCGACCAGAACATCCGGCGGCAGGCCGCCGTCGGATGCACCGATGGACATGGCCCCACGGGTCGGATGAAATCGCAAACCGACGTCTGCGGCGGCATGGATCGTATCCTCCAACCGGACGCCGTTCGGGAACAGATACAGGTGGTCGGACGAGGTGGTGCAGCCCGACAGCGCCAGCTCGGCCAACCCCAATTGTGTGGCGACGTGGACATGGTCCGGCGTAAACCGCGCCCAGATCGGATAGAGTGCCCGCAGCCAGCCGAACAGCAACGCGTCCTGCCCGGCGGGCACCGCACGGGTCAATGTCTGGTAGAGGTGATGGTGCGTGTTCACGAGGCCGGGCGTGACGAGGCAGGCTGTCGCGTCAACGACCTCACCCACCGTGGTCAGATCCGCTCCAACCCCGGCGATTACGCCATCGCGGATCAGGATGTCGGTTCCGGTCACGGTTGCATCCATGGTCAGGATGTCACCAGCCCCCCGGATCAGCACCTCAGCCATTCAAACGCTCCAGCGCGGCGGCATGCAGTGCGGGTGTGGCGGCGGCAATAACCTGACCGCCATGATGGGCCGGGCCACCCCGCCAATCGGTGACGATGCCGCCGGCCGCCTGAATGACGGCGATCGGTGCGGCAATGTCATAGGGCTGCAACTGGGCCTCGATGACCAGATCGACGTGGCCCGCCGCCAGCAGGGCATAGGCATAGCAGTCCATGCCATAGCGCGTCAGACGACAGTCCCGCGCGACGCGGGCAAAGGCGGCCCCTTCGGCCCTTGTCCCGACTTCGGGAAAAGTACTGAGGATGGTCGCCCGCGCCAGCGTGGCGGTCATGCTGACCTGCAACGGCCGCGTTTCGCCCGCCCGTATCCATCTCGCGCCGGACGGATCGCCCTCGAACCGCTCGCCCGTGAAAGGCTGGTCGATAATGCCGTAAAACGGGCCATCCTCGTCTTGCACCGCGATCAGCACGCCCCAGGTCGGTGTGCCGGAAATGAACCCCCGCGTGCCGTCAATCGGGTCCAGCACCCAGGTCAGGCCGCTGGTGCCGAGAACGGCCTCGCCCTCCTCGCCCAATATCCCGTCATCGGGCCGCATGCGCGACAGGACAGCCCGCATTGCCGCCTCGGCCTCGCGGTCGGCGACGGTGACAGGATCGAAATCGGCCCGCTTGGTCTCGATTTCGAGGGGGTGGCGAAAATACCGAAGGGTCACGACACGCGCGGCATCGGCCAGCGCATGCGCAGCCTTTCGGATATCGTCGATGTCGGTGCGGTTCGTCATCCCGACCGGGTGGCATCCCGGCGCAGGACGGTCAAGCGGCAGGCGGGTTCACGCGGCACTCTCGGACAAGGCGCGCGCCAGATCGAACAGGCGACGGCGCTGGTTTTCGGGCATTGCATAATAGGCGCGAACCAACTCCACCGTTTCCTTGTCGGACAGCATATCTTGCCCCCCTATCGCAGGAATGTCGCCCTCCAGACCTTCGAAAAAATGCTCGATCGCGACACCGAGCGCGTCCGAAATCTCCCAAAGTCGCGACGCGGAAACCCGGTTCATGCCAGTTTCATACTTCTGGATCTGCTGAAACTTGATCCCGACATGTTCGGCCAACTGTTGCTGTGTCATTCCCACCATCCAGCGACGGTGGCGAATGCGCTTACCGACATGGACGTCCACGGGATGTTTCATCTTGATCTCCATTCGAATGACATATGTTCTGAAGACTAAAAATCTTATGAAGAAGAATGAATGCTAAGATATACGCTTATGCACACTTGGTTTAATAGATCTATGAAACGCGAGACGTGCTTGCATAAGTGCAGGGTTCCATTCGACTTTCCGTCGATTGCACCGATCGCCGATGGGTTGTTTTAACTCTGTTTGCAACAGCTTGCGCGAAACCGGGGGCTGGAAGCCTGGCGTGTCAAATGACACTTTGTTCCGACCACTTTCAGGCGAGCGGAGACTTTGAGATGCGTGGATATGTCGTAACGGGGCCCGAGTCCGCCGCTTTGCAGCAGAATGTTGCGGTTCCCGAACCGGGTCCCGGCGAGGTCGCCCTGAGAATCGGGGCAACGGGGCTGAACTTTGCGGACCTGCTGATGGTGAAGGGCACTTATCAGGCGACCCCGCCTCCCCCCTTCATTCCAGGGCTGGAGGTCTGCGGCACCGTGACCGCCCTTGGCCCGGGCACCGACGGTCCGTCCCCCGGAACGCGGGTCGCGGTTTTTGGCGGACAAGGCGGACTGGCCGAATACGGGGTTTTTCCCGCGAACCGCCTTGTTGTCGTACCAGACGCGATGCCGTCAGAGATCGCGGCAGGTTTCATCGTGGCATGGTCGACCAGCCATCTCGCCCTGACCCACCGTGCCCGGTTGCGAGCCGGAGAGCGTCTTCTTGTGCTGGGAGCGGCGGGCGGAGTGGGTCTGACGGCGGTGGAACTGGGCGCGAAGATGGGGGCGGAGGTCGTTGCCGTCGCGCGCGGAGCGGACAAACTGGCCGTGGCGCGCAACCATGGCGCGCACCATCTGATTGACGCCGACGCACCCGATCTGCGTGATCAGTTGCGCAGTCTGGGTGGCGTGGACGTGGTCTATGATGCTGTCGGCGGGGGCGCGGCGAAGGCAGCATTCCGTGCCATCCGGCCCGGTGGGCGATATCTGGTGATCGGCTTCGCCAGCGGCGAGATTCCCGAGTTTCCCGCCAATCACATCCTGGTCAAGAACATAGACCTGATAGGCTTTTACTGGGGCGGATATCTGGATTTCGATCCATCGCCCGTCACCGACAGCATCGCTGCCCTGTTCGCGATGTATGCTGCGGGCGAAATCCGGCCACATGTCAGCCACGTGTTGCCTCTGGACCGGGTGGAAGAGGCACTGGCCCTGCTCCGCGAGCGCAAATCCACCGGCAAGATCGTCGTGGTGCCCTGATCCGTTTTCAGAAGCGGGACCCTTCAAAGTCGCGATCAGGGATGCATACCTATCTTGCCGCTGTCGTCTTAACCTGCGTCCACCGATCGCGGCAGATGGATCAGAAAGGTCGTTCCCGCCTCGCCCGTGTGTTCCAGCGTCAGGGTTCCGCCATGGCCGCGGATCAGTTCGGACGCTATTACGAGGCCGAGGCCGGTCCCGCCCTTGCGGACATTGCCCTGAAACGCCTGAAACAGCTTTTCCTGTGCCTTGGGGGGCAAGCCGGGGCCGGTGTCGGTGACGCGTATCTGCCAGGCATCTCCAATGTCGGACGCCGCCACGATCACTTCGCCCGCACCGCCGGACACCTGGATCGCCTGCCGGGCATTTCGGATCAGATTGCCGATCACGCGGTGCATCTGGTCGGGATCGATGCGCAGGGTCAGGCCAGGTGGCGCGTCGTGACGGATGGTGACGTCTTCCTTCGCGACAGCGAGTTGTTCGCCTTCGCAAATCTCCTCGAAGAATGGCCGCGCGTCGATCAGCTGGAGGGCAGGCGCAGCCTCTTCGGCGCGCCCGAAGGCCAGCGTCCCTTCGGTCAGGTTCACGGCGCGGGTCAGGGATTTGACGATCTTCGGGGCGACGCGGCGGACGGTGGGGTCGTCGACCATCTCCATCCGGTCGGCCAGCAGGGTGGCTGTCGTCAGGATGTTTCGCAGGTCATGGCTGATCTTGGCGACGGCGGTGCCCAACTGGGCCAGACGCTCCTTCTGACGCAGCGATTGCGACAGTTGGGTTTCAAGGTCGCGCAGGGTCGTCTCGGCCTCGTTCAACTCGCGGATGCGGGATGCGGGTTCGATAATGCGGCGCGCGTCTTCGGGAGCGGCGGCATAGGCCTTCATGTGACCGACCAGGGCCTTGATCGGCATGACCAGAAGGCGTCGCACAGCAAGGAACAGGAAGACCGAAGTGATGATCGAGATAATCAGGCTAAGCCACAGGATGTTCAGGCCATATTCGATCATCGCGGCGTAAAGATCCCCGGTGTCGATGGCGGCCTCGATCTGGACGCCGCCACCGCGGGCGGGTTCGGCGATGACGCGGATAACTTCGGGCGTGGGCGTCACAAAACGTACGACGGCATCGCGGATCAGGACGAGGGCCATAGGATCGCGCAGGTCCACCGTCTTTGCGACAGGGCCAGGCAGGTCCGACGACAGGACCAGTTGCCGCATCGCGTCCCTGCGTAGCACGACGTTGAGGACACCTGCGTTTTCAAGCAGTTCCGCCTCAACATTTTCGGGAATCATCTCGTCCGCGCCCAGCAGCGCCAGCGAAGCGATCTGTGCCCGCTCCATGCGTTCGGTCAGGTAGTCCAGGCGGAAGCGCGCGATGGACGGCACGAAGATCAGCACTTCCGCCAGCATCACGAACACCACGGTCAGGATCAGGAAGCGGCCGGAGAGGGTCGTGAACATGGTGGAAACCGGTCTGGTTGCGTCGGGGCATCTTATGGCCCCTAGCGGGTGATTGCGACAGGAGGAACAGTGGTTCCGGTCAGGGCATCCATCGCTGCACAAATCCGACGACGGTCTTGACCAACTGACTGTCGAACAGGCGCGGGGCGTAATACTGACCCGCCGCGCGTTTGGAGACCTCGCCCAGCGTCGGGTAGGGCGCGACCATGTTGGTGACGGCCCCGATCTTGAGCTTGTTGGCGATGACCAGCGCCCAAAGGCCGATCAGCTCGCCCGCGTGGGGTCCGACAATCGAGACGCCGACCGGACGCTTGTTCACGACCATGACCTTGATCAGCCCCTCGGCCCTGCCTTCCGCGATGGCACGGTCGTTTTCCTCGAAGCCGGAGCGCAGGACCTCAAGCCTGTCGCCATGCGCCTCGCGCGCCTGTGCCTCGGTCAGACCGATCTGGGCCAGTTCCGGGTCGGTGTAGGTAACCCACGGGACGTGATCCTCGCGTGCCTTGGCGGGCAGGCCGAACAGGATCGGACGGATCACGGTCGCGCCGTGATAGCCCGCGACATGGGTAAACTGTAACCCGCCCGCGACGTCGCCGATGGCATAGACGCGACGGTTCGTGGTCCGCAGGTCGGCACCGACCCTGATGGCGCGGTCATGTTCGATGCCCGCCGCATCCAGGTTCAGTTTTTCGATATTGGCCTTGCGCCCGACTGCCATCAGCAGGTGCGAGCCCTTGAATGTGCCGTTGTCCGTCTGGACCGTGATCGCACCCGCCTTGCCCGAAATTTTCCCGGCCTTGGCACCCTCGACGATCTCGACGCCCTCGGCGCGCAGGTTGCGCAGCACCATTTCGGCCAGTTCGGGATCGTCCTTGCCCATGGCTTTGGCCCCTTCGATCACGGTGACCTTGCTGCCCAGCCGGATGTGCGCCTGCGCCATTTCCATCCCGATGGGACCACCGCCGATGATCAACAGATGGTCGGGCTGCTCCATCAGGTCGAACAGCGTCTCGTTGGTGTGAAACGGCACATCGTCGAGACCATCGATTGGCGGCACGAAGGGCGACGATCCGGTGGCGATAACAATGCGGCGCGCTGTGATGCGATGGTTCCCCGCGACGACCGTGTCGCGGTCGGTGAAGGTGCCGTATTCCTTGATGACGCGGACACCCAGACCCTCGAATCTCTCGACGCTGTCGACGGGGGCGATGGTCTCGATCACCTTGCGGACGTGGCCCTTGGCGGCGGCATAGTCGACTTTTGGCTTGACCGGAGACACGCCGAATTTTGCCCCGCTGCGCATGGCGTGAGCGTGCTTGCCCGCCGCAATCAGCGCCTTGGAGGGCACACAGCCGTAGTTCAGGCAGTCGCCGCCCATCAGGTGGCCTTCCAGCAAGGTGACGTCGGCGCCCATCTGGCTGGCCCCCGCTGCAACGCTGAGTCCGGCGGACCCGGCGCCGATCACCAGGACGTCTGTCTTGATCTCTTGCATGGCCGGACCTTTCACCGGCGTCGTTTCCTGTGGCGCGGCTTGCATGTTCATGATGTTCCCCGGTCTTGCTTTCGCAATTTCTTGAAGACAATGGGCAGAACCGCCAGTGCCACGAGGCCGAGGATCGGGCCAAGGATCTGCGGTTCGAATATGATGCCAAGGTTCGGGGTTTCGCCACGGGCGAAAACTTCTCCCAGTCCGGCACCGACCCAAGTATAGATCACGCATGCAGGCAGAATGCCGAAGAAGGTGGTGAAAACAAATTTCCCGAGTGAAACACCGACGAATGCGGGGCACAGATTTGCCACGAAGAACGGCACTGCAGGGATCAGGCGCATGATGAACAGATACGATGTCTCGTCTTCGCGAATGCCCTCCTTGATTTTTTTCATCGCCCCGCCCGAGGCGTCCATTCTGGCGGCAAGACGGTCACCAAATCCGTATTTTGCCGCCAGGAAGATGATCGTGGCCCCGCTGGTCGCCCCGACCATGTTGAACAATGTGCCTTGAAAGACGCCGAACAGGAACCCGCCGGTCAGCGTGGCGACGGTCGCACCCGGAAGGGAAAAACCGACGATGACGATATAGGCGGCGACGAAGACCGCGACGGTCAGGACGTAATTCGCATCGCGAAATGTCAGCAGCGCCTCGCGGTTGGCGGCCAGCGCGTCGAAGCTGAGATGATCGCGGAGCAAGACCGCGCCCATCACGGCGGCGAGCCCAATAACAGCCAGTGGAACGTATCGAACTGGACCTGTCCTTGTCTTGGGCCGGGGGGGCGTCGTTTGATCGATCATGTCACATCCAGTGCATCATTCGGATTTGCCCGCAAGACGACCGTGGGTCGCTCGGCGGACTTTGAATGGTGTCTGACGGGTGTGAAGGCACGGAGATACCCGCCCTCACGCCGACTTGAGAGGGCGTGTGAGCCCGAGCCCCGAAAGAGGTCGATTGTTTCAGAGTGTGACGCTCCGCGGGTCGCGATGTTACAAGTCGGGATGATCCGGCTGAAACAATGGATGACACTGCGCGGAGATCGTGAGTTCGCCCGGTCGGGACCGTTGACAGCCCCTGCCACCTGACCTAGACGGCGACTTCCAGTTTACCCGGTTACAGGTTCACGTCAGAATCTGGCCCAAGATGTCGGAGAGAAGGCCATGAAACGTACCTTCCAGCCCTCGAACCTTGTCCGCAAGCGGCGCCACGGTTTCCGCGCGCGCATGGCCACCAAGGCCGGACGTCGCATCCTGAACGCGCGCCGCGCCCGTGGCCGCAAGGTTCTTTCGGCGTAAGACGCCCGATGGATGACGCGATTTCGACGCCGGAGGGGGTATCCTCTCCGGCGTCTTTGCGTGTTCTGCAGAAGCGTCGGCAATTTCTTGCACTCAACAGGGGCTTGCGCGTGCCCGCAGGGGCATTTCTGTTGCAGGCCCGCGACCGGTGCGACGATGATCCGGTGGTCGGCGTGGGCTTCACCTGTTCCAGAAAAGTCGGCAATGCCGTGGCCCGCAATCGCGCCAAGCGGCGTTTGCGTGAAGCGGCACGATTGGTCCTGCCCGATCTGGGCCAAGCCGGGTGGGATTACGCACTCATCGGGCGCGCCGAAGCGACAGCGGCGCGGGAGTTCGAGGCGCTACTGGACGATCTTCGGAAGGCTCTGACGAAGGTTCATGGATCGGGGCGGACCAAGGGACGCAAGACGTGACCCCCCTCGCCCGTGTCCTGTCGTGGCCGGTTCATGGTTACCGCGCGGTGTTCTCCGCCCACGTCGGACACAACTGTCGCTATCAGCCTACCTGCTCGGCCTATGCCCTGGAGGCATTGGCACGCCACGGCGGTATACGCGGAGGGTGGCTGGCGGTGCGGCGTATCGTGCGCTGCCATCCGTGGGGCGGTGCAGGCATCGACAACGTTCCGGACTGACAATTTCCGGTTTACGGGCAACGTCGACGGACTGCGACCCGCGCCACATCCGCCATTGCGGCTCGTCCCTGATGACTGCATTTGCGTCATAATACGGGGCGAAAGCACCGCTGCCCGCGTTCAGTGAGGGGACATAAGATGATACCGTATTCTCGCCGGTCGCCCGCGGGCTGATATTCCCGCGATATCTGGTCCGACATTTGCTGCCTCAACTCGGTTGCCCTGTGGAAGCCCCTCGTCCGATCCGCTAGGACAAGGTTACCCGACCCAAGGACGCCGCCCATGCCCGACATCCTGCGATCCGACCAAGGCACCGACGACATTCACGCTCTGTTTCATGGCGCGCCCAAGACCACCGAATTTCGCAAACTGCGAAAACGACTGGTGCGCGAAACCCGCGAGGCGATTGAACGCTACGGCATGCTTCCGCCCGATACCGCGCGGGCGGGCGGAGCGCGCCCGAAATGGCTGGTCTGTCTGTCGGGCGGCAAGGACAGCTATACATTGTTGGCCGTGCTGACCGAATTGCAGTGGCGCGGGCTTCTGCCGGTCGACATCCTGGCCTGTAATCTGGATCAGGGGCAGCCGAATTTCCCCGCCACCGTGCTGCCCGCGTTTCTGGAGCGGATGGGTGTGCCGCACCGCATCGAATACCGCGACACCTATTCCATCGTCGTCGACAAGGTGCCTGCCGGGCGCACGTATTGCGCGCTCTGTTCACGGTTGCGTCGGGCCAACCTGTACCGCATTGCGCGCGAGGAAGGCTGCTCCGCCGTGGTGCTGGGTCATCACCGTGACGACATACTGGAGACGTTCTTTCTGAACCTGTTCCATGGCGGCAAGATCGCGACGATGCCACCCAAACTCCTGAATGACGAAGGCGATCTGACCTTGCTGCGTCCGCTTGCCCATGTGGCCGAGGCCGACTGTGCGCGCTTCGCGGAGACGATGGCCTACCCGATCATACCCTGCGATCTGTGCGGGTCGCAGGATGGGCTGCAACGGCAGGTCATAAAAGCGATGCTGGACGGGTGGGAGGCCAGGGTGCCCGGACGTCGCGCCAAGATGTTCTCGGCTCTTATGCAGGTTCGCCCCTCACATATGCTGGACCCGACATTATTTGATTTCGCCGGTTTAACGGTAACATCCAGGGGAGACGCGGTATCGGATTGTAACAATTCGATGGAAGTTCCTGACCTGCGTTAAGGCACCGTTAGAGCCTGCGGCCTACCTCCTGAATCAGTTGATGATCGGAGATTCGCATGACCGACCGGCCAAGTGCCCCGCAATCGCGGACCCGCCTGACAGGCTGGATCGCCCGCGTGGACTGGATGATGCTGTTCCCTGTCGTGGCTGCCATCGCATGGGCCTCGGGACAGGACGCGGTGGCGATGGTGCTGGCAATCGTGCTGCCGGTATTCCTCGCCCTGAATGGCGATATTTTACGCCACCGCACCGACCGGATATCAGCCCTTTCCATGCTGTCCAGCGATCAGCCCCTCGCGCGGCCGGTCCTGAAGCGCATCGTGGACGACGTGCTGGACGATTGCGCCCGTCGCGACCGCACGACTGCGGTTCTGCACATCCAGGTCGACGATCTCCACATTGCCGATGGCGGCTGGGGGGCTGATGCCGGGGACAAGATCATGGATCGCGTGGTGCAGCGCGTCGCGGCTACGATGCGGGGACAGGATGCGGTCATGCGGACGGGCGACGACGGGGTGATCGCCATGCTGGCACCCACCCGGCGCGCTGACCTCGACATAATCATGGCTATCGTTGATCGCATTCAATCTGCCGTGTCTGAACCGATCTCGGTCGATGGCCGCACGGTTCGGGTGCATTGCTGCATCGGTATCTGCTCCGAGGCGATGGCCCCCATTCGCAGCGGTGCCGCCATTCTGGCCGCTGCGGAATGCGCCCTTCGGATAGCGCGCCAACAGGGGAACGATGCCGTCCGTGCATTCAATGCAGACATCCAGATGCAGATCGAAACTGACCACCGTCTGTCCACCCAGGTCGAGGATGCGCTGGATGCCGGCGAAATCAGACCCTGGTTCCAGCCCCAGGTCGAAACCCGATCGGGTCGGCTTGCCGGATTCGAGGCGCTGGCCCGCTGGCATCACCCCGAACTCGGTATCCTGACGCCTGCCCAGTTTCTGACCACCATCGCATCGGCCGGTCGATCCGCCGAACTCGGTGAAATCATTCTGAAAGCAAGCCTGGAGGCGTTGATCGAATGGGACAAGGCCGGGTTGGACGTGCCTTGTGTAGGCGTCAACGTTTCGCTTGAACAATTGACCGATCCGCGTCTGGCGGAACGGATCATCTGGCAGTTGGACCGTTATGATATTGCGCCCGATCGCATCGCCATCGAAATCCTCGAAACGGTGACGCTGCGCGACGGTGACGAAACGATTACCCGTAACATCAAGGCCATGCGGGATGCAGGATTCCGCCTTGACCTTGACGATTTCGGCACAGGCGCGGCGTCCATCGCGCATATCGCCCAGTTCGGAGTTCACCGCATCAAGATCGACCGCAGCTTCATCCACGGTATCGACGCCAGTCCGATGCAATGCGAAGTGGTCGCGGCGATACTGGGTCTGGCCGAACGGCTGTCAATCGCCACACTTGCCGAGGGCGTCGAAACCCCTGAAGAGCAGGAGACATTGGCCGAAATGGGCTGCCCTCATGTGCAGGGATACGGCATCGCCCGCCCGATGCCGTTCCATGAGACGATTCCCTGGGCTCTATCGCTTCGCGCCGGTCCCTCGGCTAAGCTACGAATGATGCAGACGCAGGGATCGGCCTGACAAAATATGTACCACTCACGACCCAGCTTCGATGGTGACGACCGCAGACCGACAAGTGACCCTTTCCAGGATCATAATTACCAGGAACAGCCCGGCTCAGTCATAACGGCTCCACCTTTGTGGAGTTCAGACATGCCCGCACCTTTCCCCATTCCATGGATCAAGACACGACCGCTACATCTATAGTCCTCCGTACAAAACCTGTCTCTGCTGACAACGCAGCAACGCAGATCGCCCGACCGATTGGCTTACGCGTGGTTGCACCCGCCCTACGCGGAGCAACGTATCACTGGGACAGCCGCCCATTGCCTTTCTGAGACATATCCCTCTTCCGCGACACAATGTCTCGTTATGGCAGCGATATCTCGTCACGGCGGCAATCCGAGAACTTGTCGGCCACATCGGTTTTTCGGGGCAAATCGGACTTTCGGGTAAATCACTTCGTCGCTAGCAGCATGCCAATGGCATCGCAGCACACCTTTCGGACCGCGACGCCCAACATACCGGAATGGATCGTGATCCTGCCGAGCCCAAGACAAATGTATGAACGATAGGGTCGTTGCCCGCGCGCCCAGCTCCGGATTCGCCTTGACCTTCCCCGGCCCGGTCTGTTGAACGGCGCGCAATCCCCCTTTCTGTGCGCGACAGGTCTTCAATGGACGATCAGAACAAGAACCTCATCCTTGCCACGGTGCTCAGTGCCTTGGTCCTCCTTGTCTGGTTCGTTCTGTTTCCGCCCGAACAACAGGCACCTTCGGTGGCCGAAACGGCAACGTCCGATGGTGTTCCGGCCCCGGCACGCGAGGCGGGTGCCCCCCCCGCAGGCGACGGAACTCTGGCCGTGACGCCCGGCGCAGTGCCCGGCGTCGGGGTGACACCCGCGGAAAGTCGCGCGAACGCCGTGAATGCATCGACCCGTATTCCCGTCGACACGCCGCGCCTGACCGGATCGATCTCGCTGACAGGAGGGCGAATCGACGATATCGCCCTGAAGGACTACAAGGAAACGCTGGCCCCGGATTCACCTATCGTGACGCTGCTGTCGCCCGCAGGCGCGCCAGACGCATATTATGCACTTCACGGCTGGGTTCCCGCGGGCGACCTGCCGAGCGATGCCGTGCCATCGGCCTCGACCGAATGGACCGCACCGGAGGGCGCAAGGCTGACACCTGACACGCCGCTGACACTGACGTGGGACAATGGCGTGGGACTTATTTTCACGCGGGTAATTTCCGTCGACGATGATTTCATGTTCACAGTCGCGCAGTCGGTTGAAAATACCGGCGATGTGGCCGTGCGGATGTTCCCCTATGGTCTGGTGGCACGTCACGGCGAACCCGATGTCGAAAACTTTTTCATCAGCCATGAGGGCGTCGTCGCTCATTCCGATGGCATCGTGGAGCGGCTCGAATATGGCGACATGGTCGATCTGGACGTAGATCCGACCGAAGGCGGACGTGTCGTCAAATACCAGATCACCGATGAAGGCTGGATCGGATTCGCGGACAAATACTGGATGACGATGTTGATCCCGTCCACGGGAACACCGGCCACAAGTGTCGTGAAATACGTCGACGGCGGCGCCATCTATCAGACCGAAACACGCATGCCCGTGGTCGAAGTGGCCGCCGGTGCGACGGTAACCAGCGAAAGTCGCCTGTTCGCCGGCGCGAAGGAATGGGAAGAGCTGCGCTACTATCAGAACGAACAGGGCGTTCCGGGCTTCGTGGATGCAATCGACTGGGGCTGGTTCTTTTTCCTGACCAAACCGATCTTTCAGGCTTTGCACTTCCTGAATGCATTGATCGGGAACATGGGGCTGGCGATCATCGTGCTGACACTGGGGATCAAGGCGATCCTGTTTCCGTTGGCTTATAAATCCTACGTCTCAATGGCGCGCATGAAAGAGTTGCAGCCCGAGATGGAGAAGCTGAAGGAAAAGGCGGGCGACGACCGCCAGAAACTTCAGACCGGGATGATGGAACTCTACAAGAAGAACAAGGTGAACCCGGCGGCGGGCTGTCTGCCGATCCTGTTGCAGATCCCAATTTTCTTCAGCCTCTACAAGGTGATCTTTGTCACGATCGAATTGCGGCATGCACCGTTTTTCGGGCCGTTCCAGGATCTGTCGGCACCCGATCCGACTAGCCTGCTGAACCTGTTCGGCCTGCTGCCCATCGCTGCGCCCGAGGCAGGAACCATCCTGGCACTTGTCTTCATCGGGATCCTTCCGATCATGCTGGGCGTGTCGATGTGGTTCCAGCAGAAGCTGAATCCGGCGCCCGCCGACCCCACTCAAGCAATGATCTTCGCCTGGCTGCCATGGGTGTTCATGTTCATGCTGGGCAGCTTCGCATCCGGGCTTGTGGTCTACTGGATCGCCAACAACACGATCACCTTCACACAGCAGTATATCATCATGCGGTCGCACGGGTCGAAGCCCGACCTGTTCGGAAACATCAAGTCCGGTTTTCGCAAGAAGGCGGCTGCCAACGATGTCAGGCCGCCGTCCTCCAAGGGAAAATAGATGCGAAAACCGGACTTG
>Ga0209634_1000181_pt1 | contig 49777 bp, 56 predicted proteins | sample LinPmetageLP40_FD_184043 | JGI IMG/M metagenome (GOLD analysis project Ga0209634, IMG submission 184043) | Marine viral communities from the Pacific Ocean - LP-40 (SPAdes) (version 2) | ecosystem: Environmental > Aquatic > Marine > Oceanic | place: Pacific Ocean | collected 2010-08-26
ACCTGTCTTCTTATTTCTACGTGTTCCGTTTGGACATTTTTTTCTTTTAGACACAGCATTATCTACCATGGCATAAGTGGTTGGTCGCATTTCAGTGTTTTCTGTTTGTTGGGTTGCTTTGCTTTTTCCATCATTTTCTTCTCTTTTGTCACACTCACCTGTTTTCTTGTTTTTGCGTGTTCCATTCGGACATCTTTTTTTTTGAGGCATATATTATATACTTAAATTAATCTTAAAGATTTTATAGTTTTATTAATTTTTTCTAAATTTTTTTTTTTTTCATAATGGTATTCACGTATTTTTTTGTTGCATTCGTCAAATAATAACCATTTAACAGCACTAACCTCGCTCTTTTGAAAATTATCTATATTAATAGTGTTGTCTTTAATATAACCTAAAAAATATTTGAATTTATAACATTTAAAGTTTGTCCCTATATAGATTTCATCATATGAAACAATATTTTGTATTATATTAACATTTTTATAATCTATGCCGGTTTCTTCTGAAAATTCACGTTTGGCACAAACAAGATCAGTTTCTTTAATATTTTTTCTACCTTTAGGAAATTCCCATTCTTGTTCTATCCAATTTGTAGTTGATTTGTGTATATATTCTTTTATTTTTTGAACATTGTCATTAAAAATATTTTTTGTTTCATCACTATACGAAGTGGTATATAACCACATTTTATCCCATAATTCATCAAAATTATGGGTTAAAATATCATTCTTTTCATTGTTTGTCATTACATTTACTAAATTTTGCATAAGAATAAAATTATCAATATTATATTTACCTTTAATTATATCAATATATCCAAAAGTATTTTTTCGTTTTATCATTAAATAATATATTTTATTATTTACTATTGTAAATGGCACTATACCATAACTTTTAGTGATTGATATATATTTTATTTGACCACATAAATACGACATAATTCTATTATTATAATGTATTTATATGATATGAAATTATCATATAAAATATGGTCCCCACATTTATGGTTTTCTCTAATAACTCTTTCAATGAAATATCCTAAATATCCAACTGAACTTATTAAGAAACAATATTATAGTTACATTCATAATTTACCCTTATTTTATCCATACGATGACTTTGATGTTATATTTACAAAGTTATTAAAAAAATATCCCTTATCGCCTTATTTAGATACTAATTTAGATTTTCTAAAGTGGTTAAACTTTATACGGAATAAAACGGATGAAATTTATAATATTGAGTCTAAATCAATAAATGAAACTATAGTAGATTATTATAATCAGTACGAAAATATTAATATTAAAAAAAGATATATATCATTAAAAAAATATATAACGGTGTCTATAATTTTTGTTTTAATAATTGTTTACATGGGGTCCAAATATAAGAATGAAAATTTATAAAATATACTTATAATATATGAAATTTGAGTTCATAATATTATCAGTAACCGCTTTTATAATATACAATACGTATCACGATAATTACTATAGCAAACAGATTACAGTGAATCATAAATATTTTAAAATGATTAGCTATGGTTTTATTGGATTATCATTATATATTTTCTTTAAACGTAAACCCGACAATAAAAAAACAATGGTGTCATTGTTAACAGATATTGTTAAATATATGCCTATTGATAAAAAGGCATCAAATATGTTTTTTGATATATCAAATATGGGTATGAAACCAGATAATAATGTTGGATTATACTCTAACAACCTTATTGGTGGGAATCAGCGTATGATGACTAGTGGTGCGGTGCCACCTAATATGACTGGTGGCGGTAGAGCAACAAAACGATCTGTAAGCGAGACCAAGAAAAAATTTGTTGCTTCTAAACAAAATTGGAAGTGTAACAAGTGTAATATGATGTTGGACGCCACGTTTGAAGTTGACCACATAGTTGATTTACAGTATGGTGGTTCGAATGAAGTTAGTAACTTAGTGGCGCTTTGCAGAAACTGTCATGGCACAAAAACAATGCAAAAATTTTTATAAAATATATATGACACTTTAAGTATCTATAAATTAGTAAACAACCTATTCATATTGCGCGCTTCAATCTTATTTGTTTCTGTTTCAAATACCTTTTTTACAAATCGGTCGTCTCTCAACCGCAACGTATAGTTTTGTTGTTTATTGCCTCGTCCGACTCTACCAAAGCATTGTATAATTTTTTCCTGTGTCATTGTTATCAAATCTTTACTGAGATAACCGTGACAGAATTGATAGTTTGTACCATAAATATAATCAGATGACGCAATAATAAGAAACAATTTTTGTTCATACGCAAGGCGCTTCATTACTTCCAAATATTCCATAGACAATGTCTCATCAAACACACCAATTCCCATCAATAAAAGCAATTTATTGTTATTAGAAACTCTTAGTAAAACAACCTTTTCAATATCACTTTCTAAGAGAGAACTTGAAAATACATTTGGTACAATTTGTTTTTGAAAACGATACAAATGTTCGGGTGTATTTGGAATATAGTTTTTGTTCAACGTCAGTTCTCTCCGTTTTGCTTCTATTTCTCTGATTTCTCTCATTTTTGCCCGTTCTTCTTGCGTAGGTTCTTTGTCTTCGTTATCATCATCAGTACTCAGTTGTTTCTGGAGTTTGTCTCTTGCTTTCATCAACTTTTCATTATATTTCATTGTATCATTGATTTTTTCAAGTTCCCTACTAGGAATATTAGATTGCTGTAAGTAAAACAACCCAATCTTGGAGACGTTGTCTGTTAGAAATATTGTTGGACCCCCGGTCAATGTGCTAGCATCTTTAGTGGTAATGTATATAGTAGATTCATACATTTTCTTCTTTTTTATGGAATAACGAGCAAATATGATGTCCCATTTGTCAGCAAGAATACTAAGACATTTTAGATAATACAATTTGATATTAATAACAGTAATATCTTTTATAGTTGTAAAATAGTGTTCGATCTTATTATCATCAGGAAGATCGTCCTGTGCGAATATAAGAAATTTTGTTATTTCTTCTACATCAAAGTGTCTAAGGATAGTTTTAAATGTACAACAATGACTAATGCATTTTAAAAGAGAAACACTGTCGCCATAATTGAGATGAGGTACGACAATATAACCATCTGGCGAAACAAGAGATATAGTTTTCTTACAATCATAACTGTTGATTTCATGAACTCCGCCGGTAATAAATTTTGATTTGTAACTCATGATACAATTAGGTATAAGTTTAGTAAAGGGAAGTGTTGCTGAAGAGAGAACGATATTTGGGATTTCATTCTTGCTCCAATTATCATGAATAATATCATGAATTTCGTGTGTTTCGTAATCAAGTGCGATTGTTGGTTCATCCCAATATAACAGAATATCTTCTGGTTTATTGAAAGACATCATGTAGTACATGGCAGGTAAATATGATTTAATATCACAAACAATAAGTTGTGCCTTCTCTCCAACTGAATGATCTACTCTAAAAATTCCACCAGTACGTCTATGTTTTACAAAATCTTTAGCAGCATAATAGTGAAGTCTGACTCCACTAGGATCATTGCAACCAAATGCTACACCTATAGGGATTTCCATAGAAACACATGCTCGTGCTAGTTGAAGTCCAATGTGTTTAGCGGCACATACAAATATAACACGATATTGTTTTGTTAATGCTACAGGCGTCATTGTTTTACCAGTGCCCGTTGGTGCTTGGTAAAATATCAATTTTGGGATCGTTCTCTCCTTTTTACAAATGTTAAAAATATCTTTTTGGTGCGAATATAGCGAAACATCACTATATCGTTGCAACACATCATTCCCTTCAATATATTCAGCCGCATTTTTAATAAGTTCATTCTTATTCACAACAAATAAAGAGATAAATCCTTCTACAAAATCTTTTACATGTTTGTTTATATTAACAATGTTATTCTCTAACAAATGGATAATTGTATAATAGTAAATGCTGTTGTATTGTTTCAAATACTTTTTACAACAGTTGAGTAGCATATATTCGTAAATAATCTCCTCGTTTACACCAATTTGAGCATCTGTGTTTTCAATACGAATCTTATCCGCAGTTTTTAGTTTTATTTTTTGTGTGTCTTCGGTTTTAATATCAATTTTGCGATGTGCCGCTTTGTCTAATTTTTTATTTATTTTTCCAACTAGTTTTTTGAAATATTTATTATATAAATATGAATGAAACTTTGGTTCGTTTGATATTTTCATAAATGATATAAGACTAAGGTTGTCATTTTGTGTAATATTTGGGTTATCATAACCACACATCAATAGTTTTAGCACTTTTTTATCATCTGTGCCCAGTGGTACTTCCATTGCCTCCCATTCATCTTTTCGTAATTTGTGTTGTGTGAAGTTCATTTTTGTTTATAATAAGAGATTTTTTATTTCAATTTATTAAATTGATATAGAAAAAAGAGAATATATAATGATAAATGTCGTCTGAAACCAAACCAAGAACTATCATTGTCGGTCTAGAGGGAAATATTGGTGCGGGTAAATCAACACTTGTACGCTTTCTTAAAACACAAAATTTTAACAGACGGGTTGTATTCGTTGAAGAACCCGTTGACGAATGGAATACCATTAAAGATGCCAATGGTATGACAGCACTTGAACACTTCTACGAAGATAAAGCGAAATATTCGTTCGCATTTCAAATGTTGGCATACATTAGTCGCCTTGCGTCAATTAAGAAACTTGTTGAAAGTGTCACTCCGGGCACTATTATAGTTACTGAGAGAAGTTTGCAAACTGATAAAAATGTATTTGAAAAGATGCTTTATAAAGAAGGACATATTAATACGATAGAGCACCAAATATATGACAGATGGTTTGACACATTTAGCGATGTAGCAAAACTAACACATATTGTCTATCTTTCAACCACGCCGGCAACATCTTTTGCGCGAATACAAACCAGGAATAGGACGGGGGAGGCAGGAATACCATTGGACTATTTGCAAAAATGCGATGACTATCACAAAGAATGGATTATGAATTTTGAAATACCCACACTAATTTTGGATGGAGACAAAGATATCAAAACAAATATCAATTATTTCAAAGATACGTGTAATGATATAATGAACTTTCTTGGACTAACCTACCAAGAATCGGATATGACAACTACACAATGGTTGACAGGGTGTTAACACCGAATCGGTCTGTATTTAAGTATGTCAAGGTCTTTACTTGTTGTGGGAAAATCTTCATCACCATAAATATCCTGCAACAAAAGCCACTCAAATAATCCTCCCGCGTAAATATAAACATTTTTTAATCCAAGAGAAAGTAATTGTTCATATTTTTTATTAGTACTAATGTCCATATAATTTTTTCCATAAATATATATTGTATCATAGTCATGATTATTAATTATTTTATTCATAAAACTAACTTCGTTTTCTAGCGATAAAGTATTTTTGATTAAACACGATTGTTGTTGAATTGTTAATGTATTCAATAAAACACATCTTTTACTTTGAATAACATTCTGGATATCTTCGTATGATACATAATGTGATATTGTAGATGAAGTATTATTCCCCATAGTTATTAAATATTATTACATTTATATTATTTGACAAATTATTTGTTAATATATCTAATTAAATTTTACAATTATTTCAATATTTTCTTTTTTTATTGTCTTGGTTGCTGAAATAGATAGTTCGCTTCGTTTTTTTCGTGTTTTATTATTTGATTTTGTATCGGAATCAATATTTTTTCTAGTAGAAATATTGTTACGACTATTCATATCTTTTTCAATACAATCCTTATTATTTTTAATATAATTGATAATATTATTTTTCAACGCCCACTGAAAAAAATTTAATTGTCCAATTGTAGTTAAAATATGCATATCATTTTTATATGGAAAATTAATTCTGTCCCATCTACAGAATGGATCAAATCTACGTTTTTTGTATGCTTTTAATTTCAAACGATATTCAGTATAAACTGGAAACCGTTTACCATTCACGCTATATGTTGTAAAGTATTTTTTTGAATAGTTAGTAACAAACCAATCTATTAATCTCAATGATATTTGCGATTGTCCGTTAATTATAGGTATAATAATGTCCAAATTTTTATAATCATTATCATAATAAAAGTTTTTTAATATACCTAGAATAAGATCATTCTGTGTGTTTAATCCGCAATAAGACATTATTATATTATTTTAAATACTCTTTATATACTCTTACTATTTTAAATGACTAATTAAATCTTCATTTTAACTATATTTAATTTTTTTGTAAATTCAAACTTATCTTTATCTATTCTACGGCGTTTTAAATTACATTCTAAACAACTGATCAATATATTGTCTTTTGTATGTGCTATATCATTGTCTATTCTATCAAGTGTCCACTGTTTCATATCTCTATTTATTTTATATATTAATTTTAATTTACTATTGCAGTATTTACAGTTCATTTTACTACAAACAAGTTTTTCAATTGTTTCATCTAATGTAATATATTTATCTTTCGTGCGTTCTTTTTTTTTATCTTGTTGGACGTAACTGGAAACCTTTTTTGATATTAATTGTTTTACAGTTTTTGAATGTGGAAATTCCGCCTTAAGATATAATTGATTTATTATTGTTTGTTGTTTTTTATCACTGTAATAATCATCGGGGAATGTTGTTTCGTTTATTTTTTCACTTTTTTCTTTTTCAATGTATACTTTTTTCATAACTTAAATATAATTATATATTTAATATATATGTATGGATATATAAATGTAAATGGTGTAAAACAAGCGAGTGCTATTCCAAAAAAATGCGAAACAACATCACTCAGTTGTTTAAATACGTTACTTGATAATGAAAGCAAACATAATAAAATAAAGTGGAGTAAACTTATTATTGTTGATAAAATAAAAAAATTAAATATATATATTGATAAAAATGCTAAATATAATGACAATGAAAAACAGTTATTAAAACAATATATTCGTTTATGCATTAATAGGAAAAAATTATTGCGTGACAAAGAAGTAAAATACAACATAGAAACAGAAGAAGTAGAAGATATATGTAATATTTGTTATAATGATAAATCTAAAAAATTTACACTAACATCAAAACACAATTTACAAAGCAGTAAAACAACAAAGAAAAATAAACCTAGAGATTTATCAATAAATATTACTAATGCAAAACAATAGCGATATTAGTGTTATGAATGATATATTGCACTCTATAGATACTTATAATTTAGTTCAATCATATTCTGAACCTAATTATAAAAAAATAATGTTTTATGAATTATGTATGATATATGAAAATGTTATTAGACACGAAGATGATATATGTGATCAATCTAATAATGACGATATTACAGAATGTAAATTAACCGAAACAGAAGAATTAATATTAAATTGTATTGACTTTTACGATGAACATATATCTATCACCAGAAGTATACGAGAAACAACAACAACAGCATATGAATATGTTACTGAAGACAAGATTGATTTAATCCGAAGTTATTATCAACCGCCACAAAAAAGTGAAGCATGGTATAATTATCGCAATCAACTTATTACGGCAAGTTCGGCATGGAAACTCTTACACACAGAAGCAAGTAAAAATGATTATATTTATAATAAATGTAAACCATTTAATCTCGCAAAATATAAAACGGTCAATATATATTCTCCTTTTCATTGGGGTAATAAATATGAAGATGTAAGTGTGTCGCTTTATGAGCATCTATATAATGTTAAAGTTGAAGATTTCGGTTGTATAAAACACCCAAAATATGAGTACATAGGGGCGTCACCCGACGGCATTGTTGTGTCCGAAAATAAACGAGGTTGTATGTTAGAAATAAAAAATATTGTGAATCGTGATATTACAGGTATTCCAAAAAAAGAATACTGGATACAAACACAGCTTCAAATGGAAACGTGTGATTTAAATGATTGTGATTTTTTGGAATGCCGGTTTAAAGAATATGAGAATGATGACGAATTTAAAAATGATGGGACATTTTCTAAAACCAAAGAAGGACACTATAAAGGTGTAATGGTGCAGTTTTTTGACGGATTAAACCCGTTATATGAATACGCACCGTTTATGTGTGATGAAACATCTTTTAATTCTTGGAATTTATCTATTTTAGAAAAAAATAAAGATATTACGTGGATCAAAAATATTTACTGGTATTTACCAGAGTATTCGTGTGTTCACATCAAAAGAAATAAATTATGGTTTGGCAGCATTTTACCTATTCTAGCAGATTCATGGAGAATTATACAAAAAGAAAAAAAGGAAGGTTACGAACATCGTAAACCCAAACAAAGAGTGAAAACTAAAAAGTCAAATGAAGATAACATACTTTTCTCTCTTGATACAATTAAACAATTGTAAAATAACTGCTTAGAAACATTTATCATAATATTATATCTATTATGTCTATCCGCATGTTTGTAAAAAAGAGAGATGGACGTTCTGAGGCAGTTAATTTCGATAAAATATTTAAGCGTTTACAAACTCTAGGTGAAACAGAACACGATTATCCATTGGAAATTAATTATCATACATTGGCGATGAAATTAATTGATCAGTTGTATGATGGTATTCCTACTGGCAAGTTGGATGAACTGGGTGCAGAACAATGTGCATCTCTCATCACAACACACTATGATTATGGAATTTTGGCAAGTCTATTGCTTTGCTCAAACCATCATAAAAATACGAGTGATAACTATCTAGATGTTGTAACCGAATTATACAACAATAAGGACGTACACGGCAAACGTTCACCACTCTTAAATGATGATATATATTCAACCGTAAATGAATATCATGCTGAAATTCAAGATATGTTGGATTATTCTAAAGATAAATTGTTTGATTTCTTTGGGTTTAAGACATTGGAACGAGCATATCTATTGCGGATTGGAAACAGTATTAAAGAGAGACCACAGCATATGTGGATGCGTGTTGCTTTATCTATTCACGGAAACAATATGGATAAAGTTCGTCAAACATACACTGCTCTTTCAAATAAACTGTTTACTCACGCCACACCAACATTGTATAATGCGGGCACACCAAAACAACAACTTAGTTCTTGTTATTTGCTCGCAATGGAGAACGACAGTATTGATGGTATCTATTCAACATTAGCAGACTGTGCTCAAATTTCAAAATGGGCAGGTGGTATTGGACTCCATGTTCATAATATTCGTGCTTCAGGAAGCAGAATTAGAGGTACGAATGGTACTAGCAATGGACTAATTCCGATGTTAAGAGTATATAATAATACGGCACGCTATGTAGACCAGGGTGGTAACAAACGCAACGGTAGTTTTGCCATTTATTTGAGTCCCGAACATGCAGACATTGAATCATTTTTAGATTTACGAAAAAACCACGGTGATGAAGAATCCCGTGCACGGGATTTATTTTATGGTTTATGGATACCCGATCTATTTATGAAACGAATTAAGGAAGATGGTGATTGGACGTTAATGTGTCCGGACGAATGTGTTGGGTTAAATGATGTATATGGTGTGGAATATGAACGACTATATGAACGGTATGAAAGAGAGAATAAGGGGCGTAAAACTATTAAAGCACGACAATTATGGTTTAAAATTCTTGAAAGTCAGATTGAAACAGGTACGCCATATTTGCTGTATAAGGATCAAGCAAACAAAAAATCGAATCAACAAAATCTAGGCACCATCAAATCAAGCAATCTTTGTACTGAAATCATTGAGTATTCGGATGCGAACGAGACAGCTGTCTGCAACCTGGCAAGCATAGCAATTAATAGGTTTGTCAATGTGGAACAACAGAAATATGATTATGACGAACTTGGTAGGGTTGTTGAAATCGTGACCGAGAATCTGAACAAAATCATTGACGTTAATTATTATCCTACCAGCAAAACACGTAGAAGCAATCTGCTACATAGACCAATTGGTATTGGAGTACAGGGTCTAGCCGATACATTTTTGTTGCTTAACACGGCATTCGAATCTGACGACGCAAAGGAACTTAATAAAAATATTTTTGAAACAATTTATTACCATTCTATGAAGAAAAGTTATGAAATCGCTAAAGCGCGTTCTATTGTGATGCGTTCTCTCTATGGATCATACAAAATTACAAAAGAATGGTCTTTTGAAAATACAAATCCAGATTGTTCTACATACACTGTCAATAGTGCAAACGAGTTGGTTAAAAATGTGCTAGAACGTGTGAAACCAATATATGCTGAATTGAACAACTTAACACAAGATAATTTGGGTAATTACAGCAGTTTTAATGGTTCACCTTTATCGGAAGGTAAATTCCAGTTTGATTTATGGGGGGTGCGACCATCTGATCGGTACGACTGGGACCAATTGCGCCAAAACATCCGTAAATACGGTGTACGAAATTCCCTACTGGTCGCACCAATGCCCACCGCGTCTACCAGTCAAATTTTAGGCAACAATGAATGTATTGAACCATTCACATCAAACATTTATGCGAGACGAACAAACGCCGGAGATTTTATTATGGTAAACAAATATCTGCTCAAAGAGATGATTTCTATGGGTGTATGGAACGATGACGTAAAAAATAGTATTATTCGTAACAACGGAAGTGTACAACATCTTGACATTTCCGATGAAATGAAAGCAAAATATAAGACCGCGTGGGAAATCAAGATGAAAAATGTCATTGATATGTCTCGTGACAGAGGTGCATTTGTATGCCAAAGTCAAAGTTTGAATTTATGGGTTGAAGAACCATCATTTAGTATTTTAACGTCTATGCATTTTTATGCTTGGGAACAGGGACTAAAAACTGGTATGTACTATTTACGAACACGCGCTAAAGCACAGGCACAGCAATTTACGATTGAACCTGAAAAAAAAGGTAGAAGTGATAAACCGGAAGAACACGAGAATGAAGTTGATACCACTACCGAAGCTGGGTTAGTGAACGATTTAGATAATAATACAGATTGTGATATGTGTAGTGGATAAAATAAATTGAAAATAATATTATATTTATATTGTTAATAATTATGGAAAAAACACCGATGTTGAAAACACCGACGGAAGAATACGTTCATTTGTTCAATCAAATGTATATATTATGTGAAAAAAATGGGTGGGGTGATCCATTTTCATATGCTCGTTCAAGAGAAATATATATTGCAAATAAATTGGGTCATAAAATAGGCATTACATTTAGTGGTCCTGATGGATACGAAGACACAGAAATGAAAATACCAGCAGAGTATAAAAGCACAACTTGTAAAAATATAAAAGCAAGTTATACAGGTATAAGTGTCCACGATACTTGGGAAAAACAACTATTATATTTACAAAATGAAAAAATTTGTAAATATCAACGACATTACTTTGCAAGATTTGATGGTTCTAAACTTGCTGAATTATGGTGTATGGATTGTGATAAAGTGCTCATTGGTATATTGCCAAAAATAAAAAAAATGTTTGAAAATAGCAACCGTGGTGCTGACCCTAGATTGAGTGCTACTTTATCAAAAAAATATATTTATGAAAATGCAAAACAAATTGTATAAACCAAATTTATTTATCAAGAATGTCATTGATTTTATCATAATATTCCTTTGATATTTCGCACCCTTTAAAGTTGCGATTTGTATTTTTACAAGCAATCGCTGTTGTTCCCCCGCCTAGAAACGTATCCAACACCAAATCACCCTCATTACTATGTTTTTTTATTAATTCTTCAAACAATGGTAAACTTTTTTGTGTTGGATGAAATCGTTTTTTTCCACCCTGTAATGGGAACTTATAAATTCCTGTATCATACTTACTATTGAACGTTGGTTTTCCTACCTTTACACACAACAACGCAATCTCGCGCGAATTTGTCAAATAATTTACCTTAGAATTTATTGGTTGTGGGTTTGTTTTAATCCATTCTACAAATCGTATCTGTTTAAACTTATGTTTTTCCATTATTTCTTTCAACACTGTAATTTTCCACAAATCAAAGAACATAATCATTGTGCCACCCTTTCTTAGTTTTTTGTAAAAACAACCAATAAATGTATCTAATTTGTCTGTAGTAAACTCAGAATCCCACTCGCCATAGTCTGTTTTTACACAGTATTTTTTACCATATATTGTTCCATATTTCATATAATTTTGCTTGTTTGTATCATCTTGAATGTTTGATTTGGTTTTGTATGTTTCCCACTCATCTTCACTTTTTACATATTCTTTATTATTAAGTTCGTTTTGTTTTACTTCGTTATAGTGTGTATTCATTCCACTATCACGAGATATAATGTATGGTGGGTCAGTCAATACCAAATCAATACTATTATCATCAACTGTTTTCAAATATTCTAGTCCACATTGATTATTAATAGATATAGTTGGTGATTTGCTCATAGATTTATTATGACATTCTTGTTATATTCATTTTCAATTTATTATAATCTATAAATAAGACTCGTACAGTTTGTTAAAGTCTATATCTGTTTGGATATTATTCATGTTTAGATAGCACCGCAATGTCATCAACACATCGTATATCGCATTGTGTGCATTCGTAAGTTCAAGACAATCTTCTTTCGGATTAAACAAATATTTGTACAATTCTGCCAATTTTGGATATTTGATAAATCCGTGCCCACGTTTATTTATCATAACAATATTGCACTTATCTTTTCCCTCTTTCATTGTATCATATATTTGATATTCTCTAATATTGAAATAGTTTGGATATCCATTACGTTCTAATTCCTTCTCAATGATTCTTTTATCAAAAGATAAATTGTGCGCAACTAAAACATCTGCTTCATCAAGCCACGCAGTGATTCGTAACAATACATCACGAATAGCGATTCCATCTCTTTTGGCGATTTCGTTTGTGATACCGTGAATGTCTGATGTTATTGTTGGAATATCAACTTCTGGATTTACTATAAAGTTATCTACATACATCTCGTCTAGTCTATCTAAATCTATAAATATACAAGACAATTGAACGATATGTGGCCATTCTGCTAATGTTTTTGAGTTTTTGGGAATAAGACCAGTTGTTTCAGTATCAAAGACAAGAACTTTCATGTTATACATATTATAAGTATAACATTAACATCTTCAATTTAATTATTAAAGTCGTAGAATTTTTTCTATATTATACAATTTGCGAAAATCTACCATTTGAGAATATAGTATTAGTGCAAAAATAGTTATCGGAACCGAATATTTTGTATTTTTTTTATTTTTCACGATGTAAATTAGCAAAAACTTTGTAAAAAATGTGAGATTAATCAATAATGTTACGTTTGTTATATTGAATATTTCCATAAAATCTGTTACTACATTATCTCGCACAATACTTTTGGGTTTGTTGAGTGTTAGTAAAATTATTATAATACCAACTACGCTGCAAAAAAGTATCAATGGTCTAAATAATCTTAACAAATAATCATTATTTGTTAAAATACTAATTAACAATATAATATATGTATAATTAGACAATTTTTGATACATATATTATAATAAATATTTTTTTGTATATTTATAATTTAATATAATTATATATATATATGTCAGGAAAAGCAGCAGCAGCAGCAGGTGGTGGTACACCGGTTGAATCAGACAATCTATTTGAAATATTTTCAGGTGTTACGCCCGCCAATATTAAAGAATTTATAGAAAATTCGTCATCTGGAAAATCTAAGGATTTTAGTAAAGTTAATTTTAGAGATCTTACCGAAACAAGTAATCCTACAACACAATGTAATAAGACAATAGGTAAAGTCCATTGTAAATCAGATTGTTGGATATGTGGATTTCCTATTTATATGGATGAAAACGGAAATAGTGCGAACAAAATAGGTTTCTGTGATGGATCAGATACACATGATTGTTTTAAAGGACTGGATACGAGTGCTGGTGCTGGTGGTGGTACTGGTGCTGGTGGTGGTGGTGGTGGTAGCAGCAAAAAATCAACCTTATTAAAGAAGAAAAAGGGTGGTGTTGATAGACAAGGTTGGAAAACCCCAAGAATGTGGAAACAAATAGATGGATGGGAAAATAATGGTAAAATACCAGGGACAAAAAAAGCAGGTGGGTCATCTGAAAAAACATATGCATACTATCTTTGGCCTAATTGTGAACATATATATCCTGTTCTGCATGCAATATATTTATTTGGTGAAATATATAATGCTAACACATCAGAAGAACAAATAAAAATGCTAGGGGAACACGAATATTGTCAGTCACATGCATTATGCAATGGTATAAAAAGTAATAATATGTGGGTTAAAACATTGAACTCAGATGGAACCATAGAAGTGTCAGATCAATTGGAGAAAGATTTAATGAGAATAAAGATTTCTGTAAGAACAAAATGTGAACCGTTACGTATAAAAATATCGGGTGATACGAGTTGGCTCAAACGAAGAAAAGAAATAATCACAAAAAAATTACAAGAATCCCTTAAACCATATGTAAACTTTGTAAGAGCAAATCAAGGAGCACGTGGGTTAATAACGCTTTCTAGCACGGCGGGCATATCGCGTGCTATGAAAGACAAAATAGATGGGTTGGATACAAAGGAAGATAGCATAACCGTATTAAAAAGACAAATATCCGCATCAGATACAGATTTAATGACACAGGCAATACACCAAAGTTTGATTCAAATAAAAGCAGAACCTTTACGCGATTTCAGATTCGGTAAAGTTTTAGATGATATTAAAGATGTTTTATTTGATATTAAAGGTTGGGATGGCACGAAAAAAACATTAAATGTGTGTGATATAGAATTGGCAGAAAAATTATTTGATTTAACTAAAATAACGAGATTTGGACGTATTAGCAAACCATTATTTGACCCAGATTTAAAAAACGAAGATGGGAATAATGATAAGGTAGAAAATAAATTTAATGAATTGGTTGATGCTGCTGGTAGCTCGCTGAAAATTGATGCAATGATTAAATATGTTATTAAAATTATTAAAATAGATATTAATGTAAAAAATGATTTTGGGATCAAAGATTTAATCATAACGACATTATTTCAAATGTCTGCTTTATTATTTGTATTAAATGAGATGAAAAAAATGTGCGAAACTGTTGATGGTGGTATAATTAATATGCTTAATGGTAGAGTACAAGAAATACATGGATTACTTATGAGTGAACTAACAAGCAGAGATATAACTGATACTGCAGCAGAAAATATTGTATGTAAATCATTAATACAACTTGTTGATAATTTTGAACAATTTCAAGAATTATTTATTAAAAATGGTTTTTATAGAACTATCAATTATGAAGCATTTAAATATTCTAAGGTGTTTGATGATAGCATTTCTGTTGCGTCTGATAGCGCGAGTGCTTCTGGTGGTTCTAGTCCTCTGGGAGCAGCGAGTGCTTCTGGTGGTTCTAGTCCATTATATCCATTATCGCAAACATCCTCAGTTAAACAAGGTGCTGAAGATTTAGCAGAGTTGAAACAAGAATTAACAAGACAACAATCATTTACACCGAAGAAACAAGGGAGAGGTAGAGAAGGCAGTGAAGCACTTCAACGAACACTTTCTGTTTTTGATAACGCAATTGTAGAATATGCAGTTAGACATATATCAACAAGAGTTACGCCAGGAACATCAGTTGCTAGTTCGTCTGATACAGGTTCTCAAGACACAGATTCAAATGGGTCGGATAGTGGTGGTGGTAGTGTAAAACGAAGAAGGTTATTGTTTGGTGAGACGTCAACAACAAAAAACAATATAAAAATAGCAACTGATGTGTCAGGAGGCGGAGGCGCAGGCGGAGGCGCAGGCGGAGGCGCAGCCGGGGATGACAATGACAGTGATGAAGAAACAGTACCACTATCTCCTGGTGAAGGCGGTCGCCGTAGAACAAGGAGACGTAGAAAAAATAAGCGAAAGACTGTTCGTAAAAAGCGTAAACTATCAAGAACAAGTATAAGAAGAACAAGTATAAGAAGAACAAGTATAAGAAGAACAAGTAGAAGAAGAAAAACGCTTCGTAAAATGAGAAGGAAACGAAAGCGAAAAACTAGAAAATCATACTAATAGCGCATCATATGTACGATTGATAAATTTCCGACCAATTGCATATTCTGGCGAAACTGTATTATGATACCAATGTTGTTGTATTTTGTATGCAGCATTATATTCTCTATAACATTTTTCAAAAAACATATTACGTTCTTCTGTATAATCTTTTTTTACAACGATTTGTATACTTGAATCACGCAAAACATATTCTAGATTATTAATAAAAATGTCAGTTGTTTGTAAAATATTAAACCACGATAATTTGAACATAGGGTTATTAAAAATAATATCTAAATCCCAATTAGCGTTAGGATATGCTGCCACCCAAAATATATCAAAATTATAACTCCTTGTAATATTATAGAAATTCCGCCCGTTAATAGGAGTATATTGTATCCATGATAATTCAAAATTAACATTGCTAGATAAAGTATTCCAATTCCATGGCCTGTCCGGCCATCGTTGCAACCACTCTAATTCCATATTTTGATGAATTGATAGATAATCCCAGTTCCACTCTTTATCCGAAAAGTATTTTAACCAAAACGTATCAACATGTTTTGAACAAGATATTTCTTGCCAGTTCCACTCTTTGTCCGGATAAAGTTGAACCCAAAAGAAATGAAATTTTGAAGACTGAGATATGTGGTCCCAGTTCCATTGTTTTTTTGGAAATAATTGTACCCAATCAATATCAAAATTATTATGATATGATAGTTCATCCCAATTCCAATTTTTATTAGGGTATTTAACAATCCAATATAGTTGTAAATATACATTTTTAGATAGTTTATTAAAACACCATTTTTTGTTTAGAAATAAAGTAATAAAATTAATATCTACTATATTATCTTCACATACATATGTTTTCAACGTTGGTAATTCATCAAACCAATATATTTTAAAATTTTTATGCGAAATTATCTCCAACATATCCCAATGTTTATCTGGAAACATTTTAACCCATGATATATCAAATGTGTTTGATTGTGTAATGTAGTAAAAATTCCATTCATAGTTCGGGTTTAATTTAACCCAATTAATATCAAATGTGTGATTGAAAATAATTAAATCCCAGTACCAATTTTTCGTTGGAAACGCTTCAACCCAACCAATACTGAAATGTGGATGATACGTTAAATTGTGCCAGTTCCAATCTTTGTCAGAATATTCTTTAACCCATTCAAAACTAAAATTCGTTTTATGAATTAATTCTTGCCATTGCCATTGTTTATCAGGGTACTGTTTAATCCAATTAAATTGGAAATTACCACACCGTGAAATATACGACCAACACCACTGTTTGTTTGGAAACATATCAACCCAGGCAATGTCAAAATTATTAGACATTGATATAAATCGCCAATACCACAGTTTTTCTGGATATTTCAATATCCATTCTAATGTTAAGTTATCATTGCCTGAAATGTTTATCCAATTCCAGGGTTGTTCTGGATACATTTCAATCCATTTAATATCAAAGTTTGGGTTATCGGATAATATTTCCCAATCTATATAATCAAATGGAATGTATTCTAAGAATTCTATCATAAAATTTTTATTACCACAAATAGAATTACATAAGTGTTGACTAAATGCAAATGGATGCGTAAAAAGGCATTCGTCTTGTGGATCATATACAGAGTATCTAAAAATAGTAGATATTAGTAGTTTAAACCACTTATATATTATAATGTTGTTGTATTTTTTTGTTCTTATTTTGCGCTCTTCTATTCTTTTGGTTATCATTAAATATGTATAAATAGAATACTTCAAATCAATATTATGGATATAAGTATTTTATTTATTATAATCGGAAGCAGTTAATTTGTATGCCCAGTGCTGTAATGTTTGCCGTATTTTTGGACTAATTGTTTCATCTTTATAATTACCACCTTTTTTTTTTATTTGCGTCTTCAACCATCCACTAAAACGTCCCTTCTCTCCTGCAAGCGATTTCCAACGCTGAATTTGTCGCTCGTCATCTGCTGTACGACGACCATTATAAAAATGACAATACCATTGTATCCAACCATATGGGTCTTGCTCTTCTATCCATCCCTTTTTTTCCCAGAATTGTAGTGTTGTGCCAACCTTCTCTCCATATTTATTTATAGAAGTATCATATTTATCAAATGATTTTGTTAAGTGCTCTGCAGGAATACCGTTCCACCATGATGATGGAAATTTCTTATGTTGATTTTTGTAATCTTTCTTTGTGATACGAGAGAATATAGGCCGCCAGTATGTACCACCAAAACTACCAAATTTAAATATTTGACGCGGTGTTAGATTTGGTTTAAATTCTGGATAATCTTTAAATCGTAGGGTCTTTATTCTCTCTTTTTTGGTATTTCGTTTTGTTTTATTTCGTTTTGTTATATTTTGTCTTTTATTTCCAGTTATTCTATTCTTTCTGGTGTTCATATAGTTTGTTTAGATTTTAAAAACCATTGCTTTTCTCTCTTCTAATGTCTTCTTTTTTGTTCTTTGTCCTAAAAATTTAAAATATTTATTGGCTAACATATATCTCTTGTACACATTCTTCGCATTTGGATATTTTGTTTTTTTGTACTTGTTCATTGCACCTAGGCGCACATATAAAATCATGCCAACTTGCCATATCCGCTTGTGTGAATATGTCTCACGCTTGAAAAGTTTTTCAAGTTTTTTAATAGTTCTCTCTAATTCTTCAACGGTTTTATATTTAACAGGAATAGTATCTTTTGGATTTTTATCTACATATACGTCGAATGAACGCTTGGGGTCTTTCGGATTGTATAAGAACTGTTTTTTTTGTGTTTTTCTCTTGCGTCCAGTTGTTCTCTTTATTTTACGTGTTTTCATATATTTTGTTTAGATTTTAAAGAATGTTCGTTCATATAAGAATTATTTATTATATGGTATATTTATATGAACAAATACACTCTTTATTACATTAATGGTTGTCCAGGTGCACGCGCTGTTAGACTTTACATGAAACATAACAACATCGCCGCAGAAGAAGTATTAATTAATTTTTCTAAAGGTCATCACAAAACCGATGAATTTTTAAAACTTAATCCTATGCACACTGTTCCTACTTTAAAGATTGAACGTCCAGACGGAACCGTAAAAGGTGTTTATGAATCACGGATTATATTAAAATATTTAGACAACAATACAAATATAGAAGTTGATAAATGGCTGTTTTGGGACTTGGGATTTCTGAACCCCAATGTAGGCAAAATAATATACCCAAGGATATTTAGACAAGAAGAACCTGATATGAAAGACCTCCCTAATCTTATTGAAAAGTTTGAGTATTTAAATTCTACTCTTGTCGACAGACGTTTTCTGCTAAATGATGAACTCACAATTGCAGATCTTTCTTCCGCCATGTTGGTAGAGAACAGTCAGGTTTGCAGTGATCTGTTAAATGTGAATGATTATCCGAATGTTGTTATGTGGTTAAACAACATTAAAACCGAGATAGGTGAACGCAAGTGGGATGAAGTTATGAGCGAATTTAACAACACCATGAAACATAAATAATTAAATATAATTAAATACTATCATCATATTTAATTATGTCTACAACAACAACAACAAATCAAAATAATATTGTTGAAGAAATATTAATTGTGTGTAAAATAAAAAATATTAAACATTATTACCGGAGAGATGGAGCGAAAAAATGGGTTATATTAAAATATAAAAATCGTTACTTAGGTATAATTATTGAGAATCATAATATTGGGCGTTCGTCTGTGGGACTATTAACAACAACAAGCGAATCTAATAAGACATCCGGAATTAAACTAAATAGTATTTTAAAATGGGAACCATTTGGTAAATTATCAAAGAATCGGTTTCAGTATAATGTTATGGGTAAGGAATCACACGTATTAGAACATATTTTAGATGTTGCTATAATGGTATGTGTGTTAAATAATAAAACATAGTTATTTCAGTTTGACTTTATTTCTAACGCGCAACGTCTTATATTTTCGTTTTGCCTTATTTGCTAACTTTAACGCTTTGCTGGTCTTATTGCATTCTTTTTTGAGTATGTGATAGTCGACCACTGCCGATTTACCACCAGTAACGGCACTTGCCAAACGTGCTATACCCCAAGAGTGACCTGTCTGGTTTGGACGAGATCCAGATGAAAAATACGCACCTTGTCCCTTTTTTACTATATCTTTTAATCCTCGGAGAGAACACCCCGTTTTCTTTGCGAATTCTTTTGTGGGGCTAGCGTTTTTTATGTTGTATATTCGCTCCGCGTTTAAAATGTGAGATGATTTTTTACTCTTGAATGATTTTACCTTTTTCCTTGTATAGTATTTTTTGTTTTTGTATCGCTTTCGGGAGAGAAGGAGTTCATTCTTTGCACGCTTTTTATCTTTTTTTGTTAAATGTTTCGGGATATATTTTTGCGGAACCTTTGCCATAATATATAGAAATAAATAAATTTTTCTTAACATATATTATGGCTGATCAGAATCAAAACATACCCCAGAATGAAAACATACCCCGGGCATTAAGTCCGGCAGTTGCAAATTATAGAGCAAACCTGCAGAATATAGCAAGAAATGCGGCGAGGAACACTAACCCGAATACGCCTCCCAATGCGATTGTTTTAAATGGGCGAGTTACTACACCAGAAGTTTCAACTATGCCAAGTAGTGGTGGAAAACGTAAAAAAAAACGGAAATCTAGGAAAACCAGAAAATCGCGGCGAAAACATAAGAAAACCAGAAAATCGCGGCGAAAACATAAGAAAACCAAAGGAAAACGGCGCCGATAATCTTATTCCTCCACATATTCCACTTTTAGCGGCACATCGGCGGAGAGAGGACTTTTGGATGTCCACCGTTCTTTCAGCATTACCTCATTTAATTTTTTTAGTCTAGCATCAATCCCACCTACATTGCGTGGTTTTTGATGCTTGACAGCCCACTCAAACTGCATTGATTGTATCTTGGTTTGAAACCCACTCACAATGCAAACGTGTTTCCAGCCAGAACCTTTGCTTGTTGTATATTTTGCTCCACCCTTTATCTCTCCGTTATGCTGTCGCAATCGACGAACTGGGTCGGGTGATACGCCGGCGTAGGTGCACGGCCCATTCTGTATGATGTAAAAAAACCATTCTTTCTCTCCTGTATTTGATTCCATTATATTATAGTAATAATTTAATATAATGTCTTAACATATTTAGACTTCCAATGTTTATGCAAATTAAATGTTTAAACTATAATGATAAAATAATAAAAAGAAATGTAAAATTAATAACAGATAAGATAATATGGATAATTTTATTTATAATTATAAATCGGCGTTTTAAATGTTCAAAGGTGTAAAATTATAAAAAATAACCAACGCTAGGTTCTGGTTTGCAATATTTATAATTATTTTTTTGCATCCAAGTGTCTAATTTGTTTTTTAAGCACTTTTTATTCATTTCAGAATCTTTCAAACCATATTGTTTAAATACTTTTAAATATGTAGATGATATTTTTGATTTATGTATAATAGCATGATAAATCAAACTATGCAAATGCATTTCTTTGTTGGGAATATAAAATCCATTTGGGTGTTTTATTCTTGTATTTAACATGTTTTGTTGAAGTTTTTTATCATAAAATTCGTCTCCTAAATATCTAATATCAATTGGAATATCTTTTTTTCCAACTTTAATGTAATTACGAACACTTTCCCCCCCATTTGAAACAGCGTTAAATTTACCACCCTTTGGGTTTTCGGTTGTATGTAATACTCGCATAAAATAAAAATAATCATCCGTTAAAAAATCTATATCATCACCATCAACAAATTCATCAAAATTATGTGTAACAACCCATTTAAGTTGAGGATGTTTATTTAATTCACGAAAGACGTCTTGTAATGTGTCAAATGTTTTCTTCTTATAATATTTATTATAAAGATTCAAACACTTTAAGTTATCTTTTGTTTCCTGGATGTTATCAGTGGCGTGTATCTTATATCCACCAGTAATTTTACGTAGTGATTTCTTCAAATCAAATAAATTAATATTTACTTTACGATTTCCTTTTGATGTTTCTCTATGGTCATATATTGGGTTGATATCTTTAATAATGTATAAATTAAAATCTGTATTTCCACGAAAATCATCTACAGGAATATTATAAAAACTAGAAATAATCTTTTTCTTTTCTTTTAATTTTGTCATTTTTATTTTTTTTATGAGCTGAAGCCCCCCTGTAATTTTATCTTCTAATCTTGGAAAATAACACGTCCAATCAATTAATAAATGTAATTCTGAAACATTATGCATAATATATATATATTATAATAAATTTAATCGTTCTAATGTACTATTATCATCTAGTATACCTGCCGGTTTTTCACAGTCGTATAACCCAATACCACACCCGAAATCATTATTAACAGACGCCCAACCAAAATCACATAAATATAATTTATTATTTTTATCTACTAACAGTTCTCCTATTTTAATATCATTATGTTTAACATTAATACTTTTCAAGTCAGATAATATTTTGTTAAATTGTCTTTCTAAATCAGTTGGTTTAGTTTTTGAAGTTATGGGGACACCAACATTAGTAAATATAAATAATTGGTTTACGTCGTCACTATATAACATTTCTGGATACCAATCAAACTTCTTTAAAAGTGTTGCCAAATGCTTTTCTCTTTCATATACTTGAAATTCTTTGTATGTTTTTACACGTTTAACAAATATTAGCGGTGTGGTAAATACGTCGCTAGTAGCAGAATTATTTATAAAAGATACTTTTTCTTTAACATTTTTTATTTCATTTTCTAAATTATTAGCTCTATTTTCCTGTTGTGCTCGCTCCTGTTGTAACGTATTTATTTCCTTTTTTAAAATTGTCTTTTCATCTATAATTATTTTTTTATAGGCATTATATATACTCTTTATATGTTGTTTCCCCCTTTTTATTGTTTGATTATTATTTTTATTTTTCAATTTCTTTACACGTTTAAAAAAAAGGGTATTCCTTTTTATATTTTTTCTTACTAATATAAATAGTATTTTTATTATATTATCATTTTTATTAAAAATGATATTTTTATTTAAATTTAACATTTCCATTATTGATTCTATTTCTTCCATTATATTATATTATATTATTATAAATACTTAGCATAATTCTTTTCGAACGCATCATATAACGATAGCAATTCTTTATCATACTCGTCTCTATCGCTCCATGTATCAGATGGTAATCCATATTTTTTAGGGACCATTAGATCAAACAGTGGACTTTTTATATATTGTTTGTCTAAGAGCGAGCCATTATGAATGCTCTGTACGATTTCTCTGGTGACGTTTATATCACACCGTTTTCCGACACCATATTTACCTCCGACCCATCCAGTATTCACCAACCAGCATGTTGCGGTATGTTTCTGAATTTTATCAGTCAACATTTCGGCATATTTGGTAGGATGCCATACAATGAACGCCTCACCGTAACACGATGAAAAGGTTGCTTCTGGTTCGTTCACACCATCCTCTGTACCTGCAACCTTAGCAGTATAGCCATTGATGAAATGATAGCGGGTTTGCTCCATCGTGAGTTTGCTGACCAACGGCAACACACCAAACGCATCACACGTGAGCAATATGATGTTCTTAGGATGTTTCGTTATACATGGAATGATTGCATTATCAATATAATCGATCGGATAAGAGAGACGTATATTTTGTGTGATCGTACTATCCTTAAAATCTACTTCTCTCGTTTTTTCATCTAATATAGTGTTTTCAAAGAGAGAACCAAATTTGATCGCATTGTATATCTCTCTCTCTTTATCTGGATTTAAGTCAATAACTTTAGCATAACACCCACCTTCAATGTTGAAAACACCATCATCGTCCCAGCAGTGTTCATCGTCACCTATAAGGTTCCGAGATGCTTCTGCGGAGAGAGTTGTCTTTCCTGTTCCAGACAATCCAAAAAATAAACACACATTCTCACCATCATTGGATACATTACAACTTGAATGAAGAGAGAGAATGTTTTTTGCCGGCATAAAATAGTGCATCATAGAAAACACTGCCTTTTTCATCTCTCCCGCATACTGGGTGCCTAATATAACAATCTCTTTGCCATCAAGGTTTAATGCTACAGATGTGGACGATGTCATCGTGCCCGTGTAGCGATTGCATGGAAAGCACCCTGCGTTGTATATTGTAATATCCGGTTCACCAAATGTTGCTAGTTCTTCTTCTGTTGGACGAATCAACATATTGTACATAAATAAACAATGGTATGCACGGGATGATATGACACGCACCTTGTATCTATGTTCTGGGTGCCAACACACATATCCATCAAATACAAATACCTGTTCAAGATTATTGAGGTAGCAAATAGCAGTTTCCCTATTGACATTGTAAACCATCTTACTCATTTTAATATTAGGCGAATGTTCACCAAACCATATATTATCTGAATATTGTCCATCTACAATACGTTTGTCTTTAGGTGACCTTCCAGTTTTCGCACCAGAGTATGCAACTAATGCACCATTTTTTGTAATTTTTGTATTAAATTCTTGTAATGTATATTCATAATATTCTGCGGGCGTAATATTATAAATAACTTCTGTCACTTTTTTGGCAAAATCGCTATTATATTTTATAGTTGTATTACCATTATTTATAATTTTATCTATTTTTTTGTTATATACTCTAGGTCCATTGTGTCTTGAATTTGATTTTAAACTAGAACTGATTGATTCTAAACGTTTTTCTAAATTTAACATTATATATAAATAATTATATTTTTATATTTGATTTATTTCATTATATAATTGAATTAGACAAACAACCAGAGTATTAATAGATGCTTAAACGTTTTTTACACAGAGGAATAATAGAAGCAGGACTGGATGAGGCAGGAAGGGGACCTTTATTTGGACGTGTCTATGCTGCTGCTGTTATTTTACCACAAGACAGTGAATATTTTGATCATTCCCGAATGAAAGATAGTAAGAAATTTACTAATAAAAATAATCTTCTAGCAACATATCATTATATTAAAGATCATGCGTTAGATTACAACGTGGCATGGTCTTCAGCAGAAGAAATCGACAAATACAATATTCGTAATGCTACGTACAAAACTATGCATAAGGCGATAGATGGATTGAATATTCGCCCAGACTTGTTATTGGTTGATGGTAATGATTTTATCCCATATATTAAAGTGACAAACGACGAAGATGACTTTAAAAGTATTCCACACGATTGTATAATTAAAGGAGACAATACGTTTGCATCAATCGCTGCAGCATCAATATTAGCAAAAGTTGAACGCGATAAATATATATCTGATATATGTGATAAACACCCTAAATACAGAGAACGATACGGACTCCATAAAAATAAAGGATATGGAGCAAAGGTGCATATTAATGGTATTCATAAATATGGTATTACTGAATATCATAGAAAAACGTTCGGTGTTTGTAAGAATTTTATTCATAAAAATTAATGTTTGAATTACGAATTATAATGTATATTATAAAGTTCTAAGTCTTCAACATCATTCCAATCATACCTATTAAAATAAGTTTCATTTCTAATATATTCTGCCTTGGAGTTATTAACATCTCCTCTAGTACACTTTACATTCATAAACCATTCCTTTGATTGTATAGCGTAATGATTAAGATCTAAAAAACTTTTTTTAATATTTTCAGGTTGATGCCATTTGTAACGTGTGCTGCTTTCTGCTATTTCATTATTACTATAAATTACATTTTGTTTACTATTCAATTCTGATTTATGATGATGGAGTTGTTTTAAATATTTACATTTTGTAATGCATTTACCATTTATTATACTGCGTTCATTAGGTATATTGACTCGTTTAGTAAAATTTTTAATAACTGAATCCGGTTGTGTAATATGACCATTTGAACCAAACATTTTCCATGGAATCACAATTTGACTTACATTTTTAACAGAACTTAAATATTCTCTAATTGTATTATAACCATTTCTACTATAAACAAACTCGTCTAAGTCTACAACCATAACCCATTTAGAGTTTTCTTTGCATTTCTTTAAATAATATTTATTATATAGTTCAACTTGTGCATGACGTTTATTATCAATATTTAAAGTAATTATTCCTTGATTAATATATTTAACTATTTTTGGCAAGTAATTATCATCACTACCATTATCTATCAAATAAAAATGTTGCACACCCATTTTTATGTAATGTTCTATCCATTCCTCTATAATATGAGATTCGTTTTTAAATATTGCTATAATAACTAAATCGTATATTGGTTTTGTATTCTTATTATCATCTAGTTTGGATGTCAGTATTTTAATTTTTATTTTCTTATCATTCTTATCATTATTATTATCATCTAGTTTGGATTTCAGTCTTTTAATTTTTTTTTTTATTTTCTTATCATTCTTATCATTCTTATTATCATCTACTTTGGATTTCAGTCTTTTAATTTTTTTTTTTATTTTCTTATCATTCTTATTATCATCTAGTTTGGATTTCAGTCTTTTAATTTTTTTTTTTATTTTCTTATCATTCTTATTATCATCTACTTTGGATTTCAGTCTTTTAATTCTTATGTTTTTCCTTATCTTTATTTTTTTATCGTTATCTTTTTTCATATATATATATATAAATAATAATATCTAAAATACTGTAGTAAGAAAATTATCAATATTTTCTTCAGTTACATTATTTGTAAATAAACTTTGTTCGTAATCTTCTAAGTTTTGACATTTTGCACCTAACTCATTTGTATCATCGACACTTGAACAATCAACCAGTTTAAAATTAACATCTTGTCCGTGTATTTTTTTATTTTCATATTTTTTGTTATTTTATTCCAATCGGGTATATCATAGAAAAACATTTGGTGTTTGTAAAAAATATAATGTCTAACTGTCACGACCTTAATTGGACAAACTTTTATATTTCATATTACCGTATTTATTAAAGAAAATAAAATCGTTTTTATAGAACCGAAGTACTTTTATATTTAATTCTTTGTTATAGAAATATTTATAATTAACATTTGAATGTATATATGTTTTCATAGTTAAATCACTTACACACCTATTGATTGTATTTGGATACTCCTTTCGCTTATGACCTCGTCCAGATAATAATATTTCTTCTGGTATTTTAATATTGTATAGTGTTTCAATATAATTATAATCAATATTTTCAATATCAAAAATTTTAAGTTGTTTAGACTTTAATATGTTCATATTAAAATTTTCCGTTGTTTGTGGTGTAAAATGGTGATAATTTATCATTTTCCAATTATTTTTTAATACTTCATTTATAAACATTGTAAATGTAATTTTATTATATTTCCAGTTTTTTCTATAATTACCACCTCCCTTGTATTTTTCTAAAAAACCAGACACAACTCTTTTGTATGGGTTTCTACTAACTATAATTGTTGTAAAACATCCAATATTTTTTGGCAGAACATCTCTAATATTTAAATCAATATGTTTTTCATTATTATGATTAATAATATAGTTAAATAATCTTTTAACATGAGTACAACCACACTTAGCCGACCAACCAACAATAACTTTATTAGTTCTATCAATAATAAAATACATAATATATATTAATATTTAATAAATTAATATTTTACATAATATTTTACAATTGACTAATTAAAACACAGTAGTAAGAAAATTATCAATATTTTCTTCAGTTGGTCTAGACTGTAAAATAAAAATATTTTTTGTTTCATTTTCATTATATTCACCCTTTACAACGATGATGGTAGGATACCCAGTTACATTATTTGTAAATAAACTTTGTTCGTAATCTTCTAAGTTTTGACATTTTGCACCTAACTCATTTGTATCATCGACACTTGAACAATCAACCAGTTTAAAATTAACATCTTGTCCGTGTATTTTTTTATTTTCATATTTTTTTGTTATTTTATTCCAATCGGGTATAGCACTTTTACAATAAGGACACCATTCAACTGTAAAGAAATATGCTGTAGACGTAGCTTTATATATTGGTTTATCGTCGTCCGTTTCTATAAATTCTTTATTCTCTACAAATTCCGGCGTAATCTGTTGTTTTAAATATTTCTTATAAAATAATACGCCAAAAACAATAAGTATAATTAGTGCAAAAATAATAAAAGCGTATTTATATCTTGGACTGGCTGTATATTCAGCAACTTTTGTTTTTACAGTTTCAAGCATAAAATATAGTTAGATAAAACATTTTAGAAATATACGTATACCTCTATGTATAATGTATTTTTACGATAACAGCAACAAGTTAATAAAATTTGATATAACCAAATATCATAAAAACCACGACGTTTATTATGCATATTATAAAAAAAAATTTAATATTACAATAGATAAGACCAATAAAATTACAGAAGAATGTATATTAGATTATATAAACGATAACAAAAATTTATTTTCTCTATAAATATTAGTTATGCGCGACAATATTTACAATGTAGATGATTATAATAGTGGAGATGGTATGTTGACTAGTGTGTGGGGACCATCCCTTTGGCACTATTTGCACACAATCAGTTTTAACTATCCAGTAGAACCTACAAAAGAACATAAAAAATATTATAAAGAACTTATACTAAATATGAAACACACGTTACCGTGTAGTCATTGCAGAAATAATTTAAAAAAAAATTTACGAATGTGTCCATTAACTGTAAAATCTTTAAAAGATAGAGAGAGTTTTTCTCGTTGGATGTTTAATTTACACGAAACAGTAAATAAAATGCTTTGTAAAAAATCCAATTTAACATATGAAACTGTAAGAGACAGGTATGAAAATTTTCGTTCTAGATGTACAAAGGATCGTAAAACGAAACGGAAAAGTAATGTAAAAAAAATAAAATTAAAAACTATTAAACGCAGAAAAAAAGAGAAAGGGTGCGTAATACCAACATATGGAAAAAAATCTAAATGTGTTATTAAAATTGTTCCTCACGATAAAGACGAACCATCGTTTCAAATGGATAAAAAATGTTATAAAAGTAAAGTTAACAAATAATTTTTGATGCAAATAATACAGATACTATTGCTAATCCCAATGCTAAATGATAATTTTGCTGCATTACTCTATATATTTGAAGCCAGTTATCTCGTTGTTCTTTAGTTCTTAAAAATGAAACCATATACACTCCTTTTGGCGATACCATATAAAATAAATATGATACAATTAGAATGGTAGCAACACTGGTACAAAGTGTATTGATGGTTAACAAGTTGTTTGTATCATTGTGTAATAATAAATTTATAACAATCATAGTTGCCGCAACAACTACACCAGCAATAAGACCATTTTTGTAAATTGTTCCACGATTTTTTGTAATTTTATCATATATTTGTTTCTGTGTGTTATCTAATGAATTTTTTAAATTATCAGATAATTCTTTTTTATTAGTACCACAACACGTTGCAAAACTTCCAGCCGCAAAAATAAGCGCCAATGCACAAGACGTCGTACAAACTTTCATATATATATATATAATAATATTTTATTTTGTTATTTATAAAATATTATCGTCCAAATGCGCTAAACGATGATAACATTGGGAGAGGAGCATACTTGCCTACTGGAGCAGTCATTGGTGGTGGTACGTTGGCTGTTAAAGGTGGTGGTACATGATTCATGTTCGCAAATGAATAATTTCCCCCTTTATCACAAGTAAACCCTAAACCATTTTTACAATTTGCACAAGCTTTACACGAATCCGAATTATTTTTAGATGCGTCTTTATTATTTACGTCGTCATGTTTATTATTGTCATGTTTATTATCGTCATGTTTACCACCTCCTTCATCATCGTCGTGACGTTTATTATCTTTATTAATAACTTTAATATATGGTCCTTTTGGTGACACGGGCGGAACCATCTTTGTTTTTAATATATAATTGTCTTTATTAAAAAAGTATTTATTTGAATCTTTAGATTTTTTATGACCCGGTAATAAATGTTTGCATTTGTTATATCTATTGTGTTTATGTTTGTTGTTTTTATTACGACAATGACGTGGATTTTTTGTTGGACGTCTACTTGGTCGTTTATCTCCCATTTTGTTATTAAATATTTTATTTAAACAACGTTTTTGTCTTTCGGTGTGTCTTGAATACTTGGTTTGTTTTTTAAAAACATCATTTTTTTCAATTTCGTCATGCAATCCTTCACGCATATTTTTTCCTAAATAGCATATGAACATTAAAGATAAAATAAGTAAAAAACCTCTTATTTTCATATATATATAATAATATAAAATAATGAATAATAATTGGACAGAAGAACAAGAACAACTGTTAATTACTTGGGCAGAAAAGGCATCTGGATATGCGTGGTTGCATTCACACAGCGTTAATCTTTATCGCCATAGAAATTTAGCGATAGCAATTCCAGCATCTCTTTTTGGATATATTGCAGGTTCTGTTTCACTGTTGGGTCATGATAATGATAATAATTGGAAAACAGTATTAATTGGCATGACAGGTATTTTAGCGGGAATTCTAACAAGTTTCCAAGAGTTATTTACATATAAACAATTAAGTGAACAACATCGTATTTCAGGACTACAATTTATGCGTTTTTTTAGGGACATTAGTGTTGAATTAAGCATGCACCCCAAACACCGCACAGAAGCACTTGAATATATTAATTTAAAACGACTTGAATTTGATAAAATGCTAGAACAAAGTCCCCCCTATCCTGAAAAAATATTAAAAACTTTTAATAAAAAATTTAGTAACGCAATGGTACACAAACCAGATATAGCAAATAAATTACAAACCATTATACCATATAGAAAACGTATGGAATGTTTAAAACCCAATGAGATGCGTATTGCTAGAAAGTATTTTAATATGTGGCGTAAAAAAATGGCAATAACAAATCGGAATTTAGTTATGGCAAATGTTAGGGAAAAATCAATTAAAGATACTTTAGTGGAAGTTGCGAATTCTGAATTTTCTGGACGTCCTTTATCATTTACGAACGGGCGATTTTTATCTTCACAAATAAGTATTTCAACCGATACATCACTTGATTCAATTAAATCAAATGAAATTAATGAAATTATTAATTCAAATAATCAACGTATTAAAGAAAATACAATGCTATAATTTATTTGTTTTGTCTTATTACTAACGTAGGATCCTTTTTATTATTTGCCGGAAAGTTATATTCCAATTTCTTTCCGATTTCTTCAAATTCCAAAAAACCTTTATATTCGCCACCATCTTCTCTAACATATTTGTTCATAATCTCCTTCAATTTAGGAACGAATGTAAAATATTCGTTCATTAAATTTACTGGTTCACCCCGGTCATTCTTATAATATCTTAACTTAGATACCATATCCATAACTATTTCCAACTTTTCTTGCGATGTGTAATATACCATATAAATATAGTAATAATATGTTTATAACATTTTTTATTATAATTATAACAAACAACATTGATTTATGGCACCTTTGCTCTTTCTAGTTTAATATTTTCTAAATAAGTTGCGGCGGCCCCTTGTCCCTCTTGTAAAAATTCTAGTCTTTTGTCACTTGAATATATTATATCATTAAATACGGTTGTATTCATTCTTTCTACGTCTAACACAAGGTTATGTTTAATGGTTTTTGTTGGTTTTGTGGTAATACACTTAAATAGTTTTAAATTAAGATATATAAAATATTGTATTATTGACGAATCATTTCCTACATTGTCTTCGTTGTTTGATACATTATTTGTTTTAATACCGAATATAGAATTGTTATCCTCTTGACAATGATCTAGTGGATAATTACATAAAACTCCACCATCAATGTAAAAATCATTATTATAAAAGTATGGTTCTAAAAAATAAGGTATTGCACTTGACATATATATAGCATCAATGATTGGTAAATTGGGGTGCGTTTTGTATGAAATATCAACTAATGACATATCTGTTACTTTAGTTGAGAAAATATGTATATCTATATTAGTATATTTATATAAATCCGCCAATGTTATGTTTAATTCTAAATTTTTGCTTTGTAAAACAGGTTTCATAATATCGTCAACAAATGTTTTGTCCAACAATCCTTTTTTTTGAAATGAAATATTTTTTATTTTTGATATTTTGTACCACGGTCTTTTATGAATATAATCATATATGATTTTTGTGTCTATTTTTAACGACAGCAGTGTACCAATTAAAGAACCGATTGATGTGCAATAAATACTTTCAATGTTATTTATATTGTAAAAATTCCGGTTACCTAATTCGTGTAATGCTCCATACATTTTAATGCCATTGTAAAAACCACCAGAGATTACTAAATGTTTTATCATTATTTGTATTAATTTATAATTTATTTTCTAATTATTTTTATATGAATAGTAATACTATTAATACAATTCTAAATGAAGAAAACGAAATGTTTGAAGAAAACATATCATTAGATGACTTATATGAAGAACAACAACAAGCAGATGCATTTCAGGTTGAAATATACAAAAAGGTTTTAACAAGAATTCATAAAAAAATAAAAATGACAGCAAGACTCAAGAAAGATAATACACATTGTTTTTTTCTCGTTCCAGAAATGATGTTTGGGTGCCCCAAGTATGATACTCAAAAATGTATTACATTTGTTATTGAAAAGTTGGTTAAAAATGGTTTTCACCTGAAATACACACATCCTAACTTAATATTTATTTCATGGAATCATTATATACCTAACTTTCAGCGGGACGAAATTAAACGAAAAACGGGTGTAACAATTGATGGTTTTGGAAATATATTAAATAAGAAAAAACAAGATCATTGTAGTTCGCTGGCGTTACCGACATTACTTAGCACTAATTCAAATGCTAATTCAAATGCTAATTCAAATACTAATTCAAATACTAATTCAAATGCTAATTCAAATGCTAATTCAAATGTGAAACAAGATAATATTTTTAAAGATATTTCAAAATATAAACCATCCGGCATATATGATGAAGGCATGATTATGAAGTTGAAATAATTATTTTATTACTTATTTTTCGTTTTGTTACGACGATTTCGTCTTTTAAATGTGTTATACCTTCGTTTTTTAGTAGATTTTCTTCTCCATTTTTTGGAATATTTTTTTCGCGTTCGTTTCTTTTTTATATAATTCTTGCGAATGGTTCTTTTTCCACCTTTTACACTTCCTCCACCACCCACACTCATTGCGCCCCCCCCACCCGGTAAACTCACACCGTCTTTAAGTTTTACAAACACTTGTTTCAAGCGTTCAAGTGATCCTTTCCATGAATATAGCTTATATCCAAAAGATGCTACTTTTGTCATAAATGTTTTTTGTTCTACTCTTTTTATATTTTCCCTGCTTAAAAAATCAGGAAAATTTTCTTTTTTAATAGATAACCCTTTTATATCAGAATATTCATCCGTATGTTTTGCCTTTTGTATTAATGCTTGCCATAAAGGATAGTTGTATTTTTTTTTTGTACGTTTCCCTTTTTTTTCTTCTTCTATTTCAATAATAGTATCATCACTTATTTCTTTAATCATTTTCATATCATATGTTCCATCATCTTTTTTTAAAGATGCGAAAATATCTAAATAATGTGATAGTGTGGACTCTGCGTCTGATATCCACATACCGTTTATATTTATTTCTGTTTTGCATCTTATGTCAATGTAATCTTCGTCTGTAATATATGGTGTAAATGTAATATCTATAATAGCATTTCCATTTGAAGACATTATTTTTATAGGCACTACTGGATCTTGTGTCGTTTCTATCGCATTCGTTTCTACAACAAATGAGTTTTCCTTTAATAAATTTATTACATCTTTTCTGATTTTACTAATATCTTCTTCTTTCCTTGATGACGATATACATAATTTACCATCTATGTCGGACGTTTCAATTGGTTTCCCCATTATATCTATTTTTTCTTTTTCCATTAATTTATAAATTGAGTAATTGCCAACCATTACTAGTTTACCAAACTCGTTTTCGTTCAATATTTTGGTTATATCTTTAAATATAGTCTCCGCTTCATCTTTCTGATAAAAATAGTTTGTACGACGATTATTAACATAACGAAGACTATCTATTACGCGTAACAATTGATCTATCTCCTCCATAGATTTTTTATATTGTATTATTCTTGCTTCTTGCTCCACTTCTTTCCTTTTTGCATCTAATCTTTGTGTTTCTACTCTCTCTTTTTTTTGTTGTTGTCTTTTTATTTTTTCTTTTTTCTCAACATCTTTCTCCTTCTCTCTTTCCTCTTCCTTTTTAAGTTTGGTTGCTAGTATTTCAGCACCTTGTTTCATAGTCAATTCATCTAAACAATCTTTGCATTTTGGTTCATCTTTTTTCCACTGTGCCTTCGAATAATCATCCTTTACTTTAGATACTTTACATATTGAACATATTTTTGTAGCAGACGCACCACCCGAAGCAGACACACCACCGGAAGCAGACGCACCACCGGAAGCAGATGCTCCGCTAGATGACACTGTAAAGACAATCGTTATATCGCCAATTATTTCTTTTACTACACTTTCTATTTTAGTTTTTGTATCATCACCAATATCATTGATTAACGTTATAGTTAGAATTGTATCTTTTCCTATGGCTAGTTCTATGTTATCTTTGCTGTATTTAAAATCAAAAGACTTTATTCCAACATCTATTTGTTTTTCTTTTATAGATTCCATTATCATGTTTTCAAAGACATAATTCATATTTTTATTCAAAAAATTATCACCATATTCAATTTTATACTGTTCTACGTCAACCTTAGATAAATATATATCTTTATAGGCCGTTCCTATTAAAAACCCATAATATGAATAGTTATCTTTTTTTATACTCAACTGTGTGATTGTTAAAATATTTTTACTTTGGGTTAACACTGCTTTTTTTAAAAATTTAATATTTTCAGTTCCTAATTTTTCTTTTTCAGAATCACTTAAATGATCATATATTTTATCACTAGCCACATTATTTATTGTTAAATCTGATAAATGTTGTTCAATATCACCGTTCAGCAATCCTTTTAAATCCAATATAAGTTGGTTATTTAATAGTATTCGTTGTGACACACTTTCGTCATATATATCATTATTTACTCGTGTGTTTTGTTCGGCAATAATCTTTAAGTTTAGTTGTTCAACCTTATCAATTATAGTATATAAAAAAGTCATAATATATTTGATCATTTCCAAATTGTAAAGTTCAGACAAGTTATTTATTGTTCCAAAAACAAGTGATGATAATGTAGAAGCATAAAACCCATCTATTTTTTTATTATATTCATATGTAAAAAATTCTATGTATATTTGCTGGTATATTATAGAAAAAAATCTGAATATATATGGTATAATTTGCATTTCTAAATTTTTTTGGGAATAATAATCTTGTTTTTGTATTTCATATATAGAACTCGGTTCTATTTTTACATCTTTTTCCATTATTTTCTGTTTGGTTATACCTAATTTTTCCCATATTTTTCCAAAATGTTCTGTTATTGGTTCTGACAATTCGTTTCTTATTATTCTATTATCCTTAACATATTGTTTAAATACGCGCAATGTATTTATATAAATAAATATATCTTTTGGTTTTGAATCTTTTGGTGGAGGGATAACATAATTATATGGGTCATCCGTTTGCCTATCCGGGTTAAATTTAAATATATTAAATTCCCTTTCTTTATTTTTAAATTTTTCAGTAAGATTAGATATCCTCTTTTCTAAATCAGTTATATTTATTGAAAGGGTTTTCTTTTTTCCTTTTTTATATCTTTGTTTTTTACCATCAGACACAATGTATTCATACTTAATATGCATTAAATACCAACTAAAAAATGAATCCAGTACGAATTTTAAATTATCAAATACATTGTCATTGCTTTCTTTGAAGTGTTGCTTTATTTGAGTATCTAAAGACGGTTGTTCAACTGTAATATCACCTTTTAATGGTTTAGACATATAAAATACCTATATAAAAATATAATTTACTAAACTATATTTTAATACATTTTGAACAATTATTTATTTTCGGTGTGTGTTTTTTCGCTTTCTACAAAAAGAACGTTTCTTACCCCTTGATACATATTTACACCCCTTTAATGATCTGCAAACTGCCGGACCTTTGCCGCGGCATTTAGAACCACGCACCCGTCGTCTGTACGATCTTAATGCCGATTTTCTTGAACCTCCACGTTTACCTCTGGATCGTCTACTCTTTCTTCGCACGCGTCTACCCGTTCTTCGTCGCATGCGGTATTTGCCTCCAACCTTTCTTGTTCGCGTACCTCCGTGCATGCGGTATTTGCCTCCAACCTTTCTTGTTCGCGTACCTCCGTGCATGTGGTATTTGCCTCCAACCTTTCTTGTTCGCGTACCTCCGTGCATGCGGTATTTGCCTCCAACCTTTCTTGTTAATCCCATTATATTATACAACAAGAAAAAAATTATTTCATTAATTCTTGTTCTAATTGTTGTTCTCTCATTTCATTTATCCTTTTAAATTTTTTTAAAACTATATCAAATAATTGTTCCTTTAATCCATTAAAATCTTCTTGACATTCCAAATAAGAATTCACAATATCCTTACGCACTGTTTTTACTAATTTATTTAAATCGTCCATTGTAAGTTCTGGATTTAATTTATATATATAATTTGCTTTTTTACCTGTTATTGTGGTTGGTTCTTCAATTTTAATACATATTTTATTTAAATGACCCAAAAATATTTTTTGATATGCTTTAGAACGTTGAATCATTGCATTCATTGATTTGCCGTATTTAATAAACTCTGGACTATCTTTTACTAAAGGTATTCCTTTTCTTAATTCACCATTTGTGCATAATTTTTTTTTATGATATGGAATAAGTTCAATATCACTAAATGTTAATGCGTTTGCATTGGGTGGTTTGCCATTATGAATAGCATTATTTAATGTACGCACGTCGCTAATATATTGCGTGCGTGATTCTTTACTCATTTTATCAAATGTGTTTGTTTCAAAGTTATACATATCATAATATAATTCTTCTAAAGTCGTTATCCCATATTCTTCCCCTAAATGTTCTAATTTATCAGAATGTATATTTTTATTCTTGTATTTTCCATTCTTTTCATTTCGTCTATTCAGTTCGCAAATATTTGTTTTTAGATTTCCTAAACGATTCGGTGTAAGCAACACCGCTGATATACGACGCGTACAAAAATTATAATATACCCTTTTATATTCACGATCTCGTGGAATTAAGTTTTTATCATCAACGTGTTCAATTTCTCCTAAATTATTTTCGTATTCAAATACCGGATTAATAGTTTTTGAAATTGCTGCAAAAATATGCGCACATTTAATATAAAATATTGCTATATTTTGACATACTTTTGATTTCATTGGATACGGTTCGTCTAATTTAACTAAATCGTCATTAGACATATAAATAATTCGCTCTTTAGTTGTTTCTTTACCTTTAGATATACCATTTTCAACTCTATCTTTTAAATATTCTATTTCCAGTCTATTCAATTTTCTTGATATTATTTGTTGCGTAATAACCACAAGTTTATCACAGTAATCTTTTGAATATAATTTTGTTAAATCCTGAAAACTTGGTCTAAAAATAAATGATGATGCGATATCTTCTATTTGATCTGCTAAATTATCAATATTTTTATCAGTTTTTAATGATTGATTTTGTCCCATATACTAATAATATAAAATTGAATTAAATATATTTTAACTAAATAAAGTTAATAATGTCTATTGTAAATAATAAAACAAGAAAGAACAAAAAGAAAAGTAAACATATATGTGACATGTGGAAACAGTTTGATGAAGATGTTGGTAGTCACAAAAAAACGATCAAATGTGTTTTTAATTCGGAAAAAAACGATTTTTGCGATGAGTGCGAGACTATTCTTTATATAAACGATGAAAATTTTCTGACGTGTTCAAACACTAAATGCGGCAAATTATTCAAGGACATATTGAATACATCTGCCGAATGGCGATTTTATTCAACCAGTGATAATTCTTGTGGAAATAATCCAGCCAGATGTGGTATGCCAATAAATCCTCTGTTGGAAGAATCATCATATGGCTGCTCTGTATCAAACTTATATGGTGCAACATATGAAATGAAAAAAATTAAACGATATACAGAATGGCAATCTATGCCATACAAAGAAAAATCCAAATACGATGAATTTGAAAAAATTAAATCCCTTGCGTCTCTAGCGGGTATTCCTAAAATTATTATAGATTCTGCTCTTAGAACACACAGTCAATTGTGCGGAGAAAAAACATTCAGAGGGTTGAATAGAGATGGCGTTATTGCGGCATCTATATACATTTCGTGTCGCACAAATAATTTTCCAAGAACGGCAAGAGAACTGGCACAAATCTTTAATCTAGACACCACTAGTGCTACCAAAGGATGCAAAAATGCAATGTTTATTCTCAATAAACTAGAAAAGGATATGAAAAATAACGATAAAAGTAATTTTAAAGAAACAGAACCTATAGACTTTATTGAACGATATTGTAGCAAACTGAATATGAACAATGAACTCATCCGTTTTGCTAAATTTATTTGTATGAAAATTAATAAACACAACTATTTACTTGATAACGCACCACATTCAGTCGCTGCGGGAATTATATATTTTATTTCTGAATTATGCAATATTAATATTACTAAACAAGACATTAATAAAGCCAGTAATATTAGCGAAGTAACTATAAACAAATGCTACAAACGTATTAACGCGTACAAACAAAACATTGTACCACCCTCACTTCTTAAAAAATATGAGGATTAATCAAAATATGTTATCAAAATTAAATGCGTCATCGGTTTTAACACTAGATGACAATGAATAATCACTCACCCTTTTCTCAAAGAAATTTGTTTTACCATCTATACTGATCAACTCCATAAAATCAAACGGATTACGAGAATTATATTTTTTTTCAAGTCCTAACTGCAAAAGCAAACGGTCTGCTATAAATTCTATATAAATCGACATAGATTCTGCGTTCATTCCTATCAAACGACACGGCAACGCTTCACAAATAAATTCTTTTTCAATTTGGACTGCTTCGTCTATTAATTCGTAAACCTTTTTCTTGTTTGCTTTTTTTATTAATTTACTATATAAAAGCACTGCGAAATCCGTATGCATTCCTTCATCGCGACTGATTAATTCGTTTGAAAATGTAAGTCCCGGCATTAATCCTCGTTTTTTTAACCAGTAAATGGAAGCAAACGATCCAGAAAAGAAAATTGCTTCAACCGCTGCGAATGCAATGAGACGAACAGCAAAACTACTTTTCTTATCACTAATCCATTTTATCGCCCAATCCGCCTTCTTTTTAACACACGGAAAGTTATCTATTGCATTAAATAATTTAGTTTTCTCGGCGCTTTCTTTTACATATGTATCTATCAATAATGAATATGTTTCAGAGTGAATGTTTTCCATTGCTGCCTGAAAACTGTAGAACGCACGTGCTTCTGGTAATTGTACTTCGTTTGTAAAACGACCTATCAAATTTTCAAGCACAATACCATCACTTGATGCAAAAAATGCCAACACCATCTTAATAAAATGTTTTTCATCTTTTGATAACTTATTCCAGTCAGGCATATCTTTAGAGAAATCTATTTCTTCTGGTCGCCAGAAACAGTCTACTTGCTTTTTATACATCTTCCATATGTCTTGGTCTTCTATAGGAAACATTACAAATCTATTTGGATTTTCAACGAGTAAAGGTTCTTGAGAAGTTTTTGACATCCTTCGTAATATCTGTTTAGATTTTTATATAAATTTATTTATATATATTATGTTATCCAAAAATCATAAAATTACAAAAGAACGAGAAATAATTGAAAAAAATAAGAAAAAAATGCTACTGAATTATCCTGAATTATTTTCTAAAGAAGAATTACGCATTGATATAGATAATAAAAATAAATTAAGTAAACATAGTAAATTTCTGCTTGATTATATTAAAACACAAAATACAGAAAATAAAGAAAGCACTGACAATAAAAACAAATTACAAAAGGCACTTAAAGATCTCTTAAAATAATTATATTTATTTACTTTTATATATCTTATTTACTTTTATATATCTTATTTAATTTATTGATCCATAATTTATAGGATGTTTTTTTATTTAGATGAAAATCGCCACCACTTTTATATTCATTTTTAATTACACCATTCTTATTAATTAATCCATTTGTTATATCCATATATTTATAACCATACAAATTACACTGCAACTTTAATATGTTATTATATAATATCGTTTTATTTGTTCGTATTTTTTGATTTTTTTCAATTAATGGTTTTTCTAGTCCTTTAAATCGGTTGTATTTGTGAATATTTTTTTGTGCTGGTAATGTTGGACACATTAATATAATATTGTTTTTTTTATATTTGTATTCTTTTACTAAAACATCATTGATAAATCTTATTAATCTATCTATATGAATTTTTATTTGTTTTTTTACAGATATATTATTTTGTTTTGATTTGACCCATATAAGCCATGCGCAATCAATTTCACCCAAACATATAATAATTTTGTTTGTTTTTTTACCACTAACAAAATGACGAATTTTTTCATATGAATTACTAATGCTTTTTGGGTTTCTAACTCCATATGCTGTAGCACCAGGTATAACACAGACTTCGAATTTATACGTATTTTGCTTTGTACTAGCATATTTTAATACTTTAGAATGACTGTCACCACAAACAAGAAATTTCATATATACTAATAATATTTTTATATTATTAGTATATATGAAGGGTGGATATAGATATAAAAGTAAACGATCTCTGCGTACAATGTCTACTAAATTTATTCATAATCGCGTGTCAAAATCTCCTAATAGAAAAACTAATAAAAGACGCAAATCACGCCGTAAAAGAAGTAAAAAAACACGAAAACGAAGTAGAACATCACATAAATAAAATATCATTATTATATAACTAATGGCAACACCATTAATTATAGGAGCAGCTTTAGCAGGATTATTACCTCTAGGCGCATTAGCTGGTAGAAGTAATAAACAAATTATGGATAAACTAGGCATGCTTCCAAAACGAAATCAGCAACTTAGCAAAATAAGAGATGTTTGGAATAAATCTATTATTGAAAATGACTATGAACAATCAGAAATTATATTAGATAATTTTATTAATTTATGTATAACTGTTATTGATAATAATGTGTCTAAAAGCGATGAGAACATAAATGTTGAATTACTGCATTCTTTAATTAAAACTATGAATAATACGTTCAGTGGTATACCAATAGACATTTTACAATCTGATAATAGAGCAGAACTAATTTCAGATATTAAACGTAAATTAGATACATTAATTGATAATTATACAAAATATATATTAACTAAAAATAAAGATGATGAGTATCTTAATAACAAGATGGTGACAGAACCTATAGAGGTATATGAATATGTTAAAGAATTACTAAAATTACCATTTCATTTATTAATAAGTTCAACGACAACCGCAACCATTACTCCCAGCGAATTAATGATTGATGAGAATATAGAGAATAAGTTTTTAAATATGGAACGGATATACAGTGACACAACATCTTTATTAAGCACTGTTTTTTATAGTATAAACAAACTTACTACTATTAGGGAGTATGAATCTAAAATAAGTACACTAATAAATATGATTATTGAATCTGAAAAAACATATAGAGATGGTTTAGCAAAGCAAGCAATTGCACTTTATCCGTATTACTTTGATTTAGAGAGAGATAAAAATACTAAACTTGGTGAGTATTTAGATGTAATAAATGTAAAGATTAATGGCTTGGTTGGTACATCTACTTTAGATGATTTAGGTTCTATATTAGATGAAAATAATACGTTAGAACAAGATGATAAAACACTTTATTCAAAACAATTTGTTAGTTTTATTAATTTTGTAAAAAATGATTTAGCACAACAAGGCAAAGAAAATGAAAAGAGATTAGAGATAGAAAAAAGAGAGAAAGAACGTGCAAAAAAGCGAAAAAAAATAATAGACAATGAAGATGATGATTTATTATTATTAATGTTAATTATGGAACTTGAAGAACCGTAACTTACCTAGATGGTTTCTCGCGTTCATATAAAATTTTTCGCCATCGGCGTTGTATTTGTTTTATAATGTGTGTTTTTATAATACAAACATCTTCACCTGTTTCTAATCGTTCAACTGTAACTAATTCTATTTTAGGTTCTTTAGCAATTTTCCAATAATTTCTGACAGGATGATCATAATTATTATACTTGGCACTATTAATATGCATGTTATTTTTAATCATGTTTAACACCATCTCGTTACCACGTTGATTAATCAAATTATCGCGACAACTAAGGAAAATGTCGGGAGACACAATGTCATGACATATAAAATGACCATTAAATCCAAAATTCTTATCACCATGTATCATTGGATGATGTAATATAGGAATCGCCAACAGCATTTGATATTAATATTATTTATAATGTTTCTTTCAATTTATTTATTATTATATATATATGAACTTTGTAAAATATTTTGAAAATAAATATTTAAAGTATGTATTAATGTTTTTAGCAGCAACAAATTTGTTAACATTTATTATTAAGAAAAAATATGACACAGTAATATTTTTTATAGCAATTAGCATTTTAACGGCACATTATACTAAAAACGTTGCACTCAATCTAATTATTTCGCTAATAACAACTAATTTATTTAATACTTTAGAATACCAAAAAGAAGGATTAAAAGATAAAAAAGAGGGTGGTGATGATAGTGATGATGACAGTGGTGAAGGCAGTAAAAAAGATGATGATGATAGTGACGAAGGCAGTAAAAAAGATGACGATAGTGACGATGACAGTAAAAAAGATGACGATGACAGTGACGATGACAGTAAAAAAGATGACGATGACAGTGACGATGACAGTGGTGAAGGTAGTAAAAGCGATGCAAATAATAAAGAAATTGACGATGACGAAGAAGATAGAATCAAAAATAAGGATAGTAAAAAATCATTAGGATTTGATAAATTAGAAAATTCTGATAAATCCAATGGAGATGATGGTCCTGTCGGTAATAATATTAATTATTCAGAAACTTTGGAAACCGCATATAAAAATTTACAAGGTCTTTTAGGAAAAGACGGCATTAAAGGGTTAACGTCACAAACAAATAAACTTCTAGCACAACAAAAAAATTTAATGGGCTCTCTCAAACACATGGGTCCTATTATTGATGACGCACAAAATACATTAAAAGGTTTCAATCTAGCAGGCATTACAAAATTATTTGATAAACAAAAACCGGGCGATATTAAAAAGGAATAATATATTACTATAATATATGGCAAAAAAATGTCCACCGGGAGTATTATGTATAGAAAATGTTACAATACTTTTTATTATCTTAATTTGTATAGGTATTGTATATTTTATGCACAAACACTATTTATATCAAAGCATTGTTATGCATAATATAAATAAACAACCATTGCGTTCAAATGTGTCACACGAACCAACATACCACACAACACATTCACATACATCTAAACGCCACACAGTTCATTCACCAGCAACAATAAATATAACACATACTAGAGAAGGTGATATAACTTCTGATCCATACGTGCCGCCAATGAAACAAGCCCAACAAGGCATTCGTAGCATAAGAACACGTGGAGGTCATCTGCAAAACTATAAACAGATTGGTTATTTAAAATACTCCATGGGTCATCATGGAAAACAACATAAACGACATCACTTTAAAAGTATGATGCCTCTATTTGGAAGACCGTCTGATAATACACGAAACAAATGGAACTATTATACAATTCATAATGGTATTAAGTTACAAGTAAATAATCAATCTAGAAGTTGTACTAGCGAACATGGTTGTGACGAACTTTTTACAGGAGATACTGTTTATGTAGACGGATTGGATCATACATATGACGTTACTGTTTACGAAACATCAACCTTTAGATATTCTCCAAACGTGTTATAAAAGTTATTCATAATATATTTTTATAATATATGAATGATATTAAGGAAAAATACAATGATATTAAACAACAAATAGAATTGCTCCACGATATAAAAATAGGTGATAAAATTTATTTTTATAATGAAAGAATGTATTTACAATCGTCCAATATATTTCAAAGTATATATCGTACATTAACACGCGAAAATAGAGAGCTCACTTTCAAATATTTAGAGTCGTTTATAGGTAATTTTGTTCATTTTATAAATCAAACCAAACATTTATTAAAATATGTTCAAGATGAATATACTAATATAATTATAGAAGATATACCTGTTTTGAAATCTAATATTATTAAAATTATAAGTGTGTTAAAACAAACATATCCTGAAAATAATATAACTCTTATTGGTTTAGAAAATTTTATTAATAAATCGTGTTAAATAATCTTTGTAATTTAGTTGTCTTTATAAATAATAATATATTTTATAAGTAAAATATATTATGAACACTAACAAAGAATATATTAAGTGCTATCCTTGTACAAATACAGACGATCCACATAATTTAAATGGTGCAGGTAGTAAATGTCAGACGTTTGATACTAGTTTCCCTGATAAAAATGAACGCCCAAACGACTACTTGGTATGTAATTCATCAGATAAAGGAATTTCTGGTGGTTGTGGTAATCAAGAATACATATTGTCGGATAGCATTAATGGTGATCTACCCATTCCTGGTAAAAAAAAATCATCTGCTACAGCCGCATTTATTTTATGTATATTAGGAATTATTTCTATATTTACAATAATTATGTGGATTATTTATAAAACATCCAGTGTTTAAATAAAATATAGATATTATATAGTAATGAATGCGTTGGAACAATATTTGGATTGCCAACCAGTTAATGACAACAATATAGATAACGGAAAGATTGATGGAAATATAATGCTAAATCAAAATTATAGCATTAGTAATTGTGCCAATCCTAATTATAATAAATATGACTCTAATAATTTATCATCAGACGACTACACGCATAAAGAGTTAGATACATCAACTAGTGTAAATGGATTTGCAGTAATATATTCTATATTAATAGGATTAATCATTACAACAATAATTATATCATTGTCGTTAAAAAATACTAATTATGTTGGGCATAAGAAAGTAATCATTTCTGTCGTAATTTTTATAGTTTGTGTTTCTATTATTTACGGCATTACTTTATATTTTATAACCAGTAAAAATAAAAGAGAGATAGTTAAGCAAGATTTAAATATAACATTTGAACCTAAAAATAAAATTAAATCCTAACACAATTTTTATTTGGTTGTTTTGCTAATATAGGTTGAATAACAGTTTCTTCTTCAGCATTATTGTAATATGGTACTAAACCATTTACTAGTTCTTCTTCTAAAGTCATCTTAGTATTATTCGCACTAAAATTATTCATAATTTTTGTTTTTGTATCATCTATATTATTATATATAGTGTTTGATGCGTTTTTAACATTGTTAAATTTACTTAATTCTGTTGACATAGCTGGCGCAGGCTCAACATAACTATCAACTATATGAGGCGGTGATAATGCTGGTGAAAAGGATGGAACTAATGATGAAAATAATGATGGTAACTGTAACATATTATTCCGTGTCATTAATTCATACATTGCCACCAATGATAAACAACCCAACAATGGTTTATGCATGGTTACGTATATGCAAGTTGCGACTAAAACAATTTTTATCATTGGTTCGTTTACAACTTCAAATAATTCGGTTGGAATTGTTGTGTCTGACAATATATACATTATTAAAATTATTGCTACTATGTTAGAAAAATCCAATTTTACCATGGACGACCTGTTTTTAAAATTTACCATTATACTTATATTATAGATAAAATTATTTTATCAATATTTTTATAATAGAAAACAATATTGTAAAAATATTAAAAAAATAATTTAATATTAGTATAAGATGAGTTTAGAACATTACATGGGTCAAAAAGGTTATTCTATATATAAAGACAAATTAACTGTAAAAGAACAAGAAAAAATTCGTCATGATTTGAATGTTTCGCCTGCAGTAAAAAATATGGGTTATGCTAAACTTCCTTCATTTTATGTTTATCGTGAATCGCCTAAAAAGTTTTACGTACCCAGATTTTATGGATTGCAACATTTTGGAATTCCTAAAGTCAACCAAATAAGAGATGGCATTGATATTGATACAGAATTTAATGGTTCTTTAAGAGAGAAACAAATTCCGGTTGTTGAAAAGTATTTAAAACACATAGAAAAACATAACTGTGGGTTGCTAGATCTATACTGTGGGTTTGGAAAAACTTGTTTAGGACTATATATAATCTCAAAAATAAAAAAAAAGACTCTTATTATTGTACATAAAGAATTTCTATTAAACCAGTGGATAGAACGCATTGAAGAATTTCTCCCTACAGCAAGAATTGGTAAAATTCAAGGACAAATTATTGATGTTGACGATAAAGATATTGTTATCGGTATGTTACAGTCCATATCTATGAAGGAATATCCAATATCTCTCTTTCAACAATTTGGATTTACAATTATTGATGAATGTCACCATATTTCTGCAGAAACATTTAGTAATGCTCTATTTAAAGTTGTAACTAAACATATGTTAGGATTGTCAGCAACAATGACACGTAAAGACGGGTTAACAAAAGTGTTTAAAATGTTTTTAGGTGACGTTGTTGTGAAAAAAAAGAGAGAAGGCACCGACGACGTGGAGGTTCGTGCCATAACGTATCAATCAGATGATGCGGAATTTAACAAAGTTGTTACGAATTTTAAAGGTCAAACACAGTATTCAAATATGCTTAAAAAATTGTGTGAATTTCAACCACGGCGAGAATTTATTATATCTATTATTAAAAAAGTTATACAAGAATCTGTGGAAAAAGGTATAGAACGGCACATAATGGTTATTGCACATAATAAAAGTATTTTAACATATATACACAACTCAATACGTGACATGAACATTGCCACTGTTGGATATTACGTCGGTGGCATGAAAGAAAAAGATCTGAAAATTACTGAAACGAAAAAAATTATTATTGCCACGTATGCAATGGCAGAAGAAGCACTTGATATAAAAACTCTTAATACGCTTATTATGACCACACCCAAAACAGACGTTACCCAAACCGTCGGACGTATTTTACGTATTACCGGCAATAATCCATTAGTTGTAGATATTGTTGACAACCATCACACATTCAAAAATCAATGGAAAAAAAGAAGAGCATTTTATAATAAATGTAAGTATAACATTAAATATATGGTTAACGATATGATTAATGACACAACTAATAATGGTGTTCGTAATAATACAAACGATGAAGATAATAGTATATTTTTACAGAATAAATGCCTTTTATAATTATGAAAATATTAATAGTATTAGGATGGATAAAATATTCCTCGTTGTTCGCCGTTCTCTCCTATAATATAATTTAAATCTAATGGATTTTTAATATCATATGATGACGTCTTTTCTTTAATGTCTAACAACCATTCTTGCCATTCTTGGATTGTATATGATTTTTTATCATAATATAAACAACTATTATTGTATATTTCACGCGTAAAAGGATCTATATCTAATAAATTATCTGGATCAACACTAATTTTACTTTCTAAACTCTCTGTTAAATATTCATTTACTGAATTCATATTATATTTAAACTGAGATATATTCTTACCGTTTACATTATATGTTGTTTTATTCGGTCCTTCACCCGGTCTGTACCAAAATGCGTTTGAATTTTCATTTAATCCATATTGTTTAAATCTATCTTGATGTACAAATTCACTCCTATCTACATTTGTTTTTATATCAATAATTGTTATTTCACCAGAATTAAATGTTATCTCAAATACATCTTCAATATCGTCTGCTGTTTTTGCTTCAGATACCTTTTTAAGACCATCTGGTGTATTTCTTAGTCCAACACCCATATGATCATAAAAAGTTGGTGAATTTGTATCTGGTATTTGATGTATATGTAATCCAAATTTAGTATTTTTATCATTTTTAATATTTGAATTATATAATTTATAAATATCATTTGAATTTGTAAATTCACCATATTCTTTGTTCTTTAAATCGTTCATTGGTTCCTCATACCATTCACTATCACCCTTCTCAATTTCGGTATCAAAATTATCTTTACAATCAATATTTGGTGGATATATTACTTTTACAGATGCTTTGCTCTGATCTAAATAATTATATAAATATTCATTACTACCATCTTGTATTCCATTTCTAATTATATGTGAATTATGCAATGTCCATTTATTTGAACCCTTCGTTGCAAAATTTATTATATAATTTTGGTCTGTAAAGTTTCTAATCATTAATAAACCATCAAAATATGAACCCATTAATCCCATTCTTATACGTATGTCGTTCAAACTTTTATTGTTTTTATTAAATCCAGATATTATACCAATAATTACTGATACTATGGCATGAAATATACCCTGAATTTGATTGGCATTACTAACTGTTTCTGGTGCGGGTGTATCATTGTCATCTTCCACATATTCCACATCTTCTTGAGGTGGTCCGGGTCCATCGTCATTTTCCACTGTATCATCTGTTGAAGCAACCGTCCTTATTGGAACAGTGTCGTATCCCGATTCTCCACCATATCCATATCCAGTGTCTCCACCATATCCATATCCAGTGTCTCCACCATATCCATATCCAGTGTCTCCACCATATCCATATCCACCGCCATAATCATACTCAGATTTATCACTTGACTGTTTACTCTCTTTTTTATCAACACTCACCTTTTTTACTGGAACAGTTTTTGTTTCTGTTGCGCCATCGTCACCGTAATATAATCCACCACCACCACCATAATATCCTCCACCACCACCACCATAATATCCTCCTCCACCACCACCATAATATCCTCCTCCACCACCACCACCATCATAATATCCACCACCAGTGTATGAAGCAACGTCTAATGCTGCATTATATCCACCATCGGCAATGTCATATTTTACATCGTTACCCAGTTCTTCAAGTGCTTTAATATCTATATCCTTATCCTTCGGTCTAATGGATGTTACAATTAACGCAGTAATTGCGCCTATCACTCCTGCTACCATCACACCTTTAATTGCATTACTAAATGTTGTTTTTTTATCTCCACCAGTGTCCACGGGGCGCCGAGGAAGGGGGGGGGGCAGGGGATCGCCGGATGCCGCGATGTCATAGACGGGATCATTGTTCAGTTTGCCTGGTGGGGGCAGGGCATCGCCGGATGCCGCGGTGTCATAGACGGGTTCATTGTTTGGGTTGCCTGGTGTGGGCAGGGGATCGCCAGGGGTTGCTAAGTCATACAAGGGATCATCGTCAGTTTTGTTTGGGTTGCTAGGGGGGGGTGCTTCGCGTCTTGTTGACTTTGGTTTTTCATTATTACCGCTAGGTCGCCTGCTAGATTGCCTCTTTTTACTTTCACGCTTGATGGATCCCCTGCCACTGCCCCTGCCCCTGCCCCTGCCCTGCCCTGCCCTGCCC
>Ga0209634_1000182_pt1 | contig 49749 bp, 47 predicted proteins | sample LinPmetageLP40_FD_184043 | JGI IMG/M metagenome (GOLD analysis project Ga0209634, IMG submission 184043) | Marine viral communities from the Pacific Ocean - LP-40 (SPAdes) (version 2) | ecosystem: Environmental > Aquatic > Marine > Oceanic | place: Pacific Ocean | collected 2010-08-26
AAGTGTGGAGATATTGTCCATGCAAGTTACCACTCTCTCGTTCCAGAATCTCCACACTTACGGCCCGCTGTTCGCCGACTTGCTGCGCGCGCGCCACAGGACCTTCATCGAGCAGGCCCAATGGGACCTGCCGCAGGCAGACGGAATGGAATTCGATCAATACGACACACCAGCCAGCCGTTGGGTCGCGGTCCATGAATACGGTCGCATCCTTGCGGGTGTCCGCCTGACGCCGACGACGCATCGCTGCGGCATCTACAGCTACATGATCCGCGATGCCCAGAACGGGCTGCTCGACACCATTCCGACAGACCTTCTTTATGACGAGGCACCGGTCGCTGATAATGTCTGGGAGTCCAGTCGGGTATTCGTCTGCGACGATGTTCCCGCCAAGCTCCGGGTGCGGGTTCAGATGCAGCTAATCGCCGAAATGGTCCGCGCGGGCCGGGAACTCGGTGCGACGTCGGTTCTTGGACTGATCCCGGCGACGTCGCCGCGGCTGGCCCGGCGCGTCGGGCTGGATTGCGTGGCGGCGGGGCCGGTGCTGGACATCGGCGGGTCGGAATCCGTCTGCGTCAACATCTCGATGGCGACCAAGATGCACTGACCGGCGTCTTGCTGCACCGAACGTGAAGCGCGGCGGCTTTATCCGCCGCGCTCGACAGACTACATCATCGTCATGACCGACCTTTTCGACAGCCCTTCGGACAAATCCGCCGTGCAATCCACGGCCAAGCCCGCCCACCCCGCGCCGCTGGCCGACCGTTTGCGGCCTGCAACGCTGGATGACGTGATAGGCCAGGACCATCTGCTGGGGCCAGACGGAGCGTTGAGCGTAATGCTGAACGGCGCGATGCCCAGCCTGATCTTCTGGGGGCCGCCGGGTGTCGGCAAGACCACGATTGCGCGACTGCTGGCCGACCGGACCGGCCTTCACTTTGTACAGATCAGCGCGATCTTCACCGGTGTGGCCGATCTGCGGAAGGTGTTCGAGACGGCGCGGAACCGCCGTGCCAACGGCACCGGCACGCTTCTGTTTGTCGATGAGATCCATCGTTTCAACAAGGCGCAGCAGGACGGTTTTCTGCCGCATATGGAAGACGGGACGATCACGCTGGTCGGGGCCACCACCGAAAACCCGTCATTCGAATTGAACGCCGCGCTTATGTCGCGGGCGCAGGTTTTGACGCTGCAACGGCTGACCTTGCGCGACATGGAGTTGATGACCCAACGCGCCGAGGCGGAGTTGGGCGCAAAACTGCCGCTGGATGGGCCCGCCCGTGAGGCGCTCCAGGAAATGGCCGACGGCGACGGGCGCGCGTTATTGAACCTGGTAGAGCAGGTGGCCGCATGGGGGGCGAAAACGCCCATCGACCGCGATACGCTTGCAAAGCGGCTGCAACGGCGTGCGGCGCAATATGACAAATCGGGCGACAGCCACTACAACCTGATTTCCGCGCTGCACAAATCGGTTCGCGGGTCCGACCCCGATGCGGCACTCTATTGGCTGGCACGGATGCTGAAGGGCGGCGAGGATCCGCGCTACCTGATGCGCCGGATCACTCGCATGGCGGTCGAGGATGTCGGGCTTGCCGACCCGCAGGCGCAGGCGTTCTGCTTGCAGGCGTGGGAGACATATGAGCGGCTGGGATCGCCGGAGGGCGAGCAATCGCTGGGCAACGCAGTCGTGTATCTGGCGCTCGCACCGAAATCGAATGCGGGATACGCCGCGTTCAAGGCTGCGATGAAACAGGCCGGAGAAACCGGGTCCGAGCCGCCGCCCAAACACATCCTGAACGCGCCGACCCGGATGATGAAGGAACAGGGATATGGCGCAGGCTATGCTTATGACCACGATCAGGCGGATGGGTTTTCGGGCCAGAACTATTTCCCCGATGGCATGAAGAGACCCGTGTACTACGTTCCCGTGGATCGCGGGTTCGAGCGGGAGCTGGGACGTCGCGTCGATTGGCTGGTCGACCAGCGCGCCAAGCGTGGCAAAGGTTGACAGTCGTGCGCCGGGGGCAGACAGGACCGCGATGACTTTCTCGCTTTTCTCTGTCGCGCTCGGGGGCGCGCTTGGCGCGTCGTTGCGCTTTCTCGTCGCCACTGCGCTGATCCGCGAGGGGTTTCCGGTCGCCATCCTGTCGGTGAACGTTCTGGGCAGCCTTCTGATGGGTCTGGCGGTTATCGTGCTCGATCGGCTTGGCCTAACGAGCTGGCAGCCGTTCCTGCTGATCGGCGTCCTGGGCGGTTTCACGACGTTTTCGGCGTTTTCTCTGGAGACGATCATTCTGATCGAGCGCGGCCTGCCGGGGCAGGCCCTACTTTACGTCCTGCTGTCGGTTGGCTTTTCGCTTCTGGCCCTGATGACGGGCCTCATCATTGCAAGGAGCCTGACATGAGCGGCGTCCAAACCATTACTGTGGCCGCGGGCGAGGGGGATCAACGTCTGGACCGCTGGCTCAAGCGACGCTTTCCGCAGCTCAATCAGGGCAATGTCGAAAAGGCGTGTCGCAAGGGCGAAATCCGCGTGGATGGCGGACGGGTCAAGGCCAGCAGCCGTGTACAGGAAGGTCAGGAGGTGCGGGTGCCGCCGTTGCCCGAGGACCGTGCGCCTGCAGCACCCCGCCGCGACAAGGTGACGGCAGCAGATGCCGAGATGATCCGCTCCTGCGTAATCTACCGCGACGATCATATCATCGCCCTGAACAAGCCGCCCGGTCTGGCGTCGCAGGGTGGCTCGGGTCAGACGCGGCATGTCGACGGGTTGGGCGATGCCCTGCGCTTCGACAGCGACGAACAGCCCCGGCTGGTGCATCGACTGGACAAGGACACGTCCGGCATCATGCTGATGGCGCGTAACCGGTTGACCGCGGCACAACTCTCCGAGGCGTTCCGCGACCGGGAGACGCGCAAGATCTACTGGGCCGCGGTCGCGGGCACCCCGCATCCAAGGATGGGCACAGTACGGTATGCGCTGGTCAAGGCGGGCGGCGGGGGCGACGGCGGTGAAAAGATGCGGACGGTCCTCCCGGACGAGGTCGACGATATCCCCGGCGCGAAACGTGCGGTGACGGACTATGCCGTGCTCGACACTTTGGGGTCGCGGGGCGCGTGGCTGGCGCTGGTGCCGGTCACCGGGCGCACCCATCAGTTGCGCGTCCATATGGCCGAGATGGGGCATCCCATCGTCGGCGACGGCAAATACGGCGGATCCGGGCAAGAGAACCAGGGCGATGGCTGGGGGGCAAGTTTCGGCGGCGAGATCAGCAAGAAACTGCACCTGCACGCCCGCCATCTGTCGCTGACCCATCCGATCACGGGTGCCCGGCTGAGCCTTACGGCCCCGCTGCCCGATCACATGGAGCGGACGTGGAAGATGATGGGCTGGGACGGCCTGGATGTGCCGCTCGATCCCTTTGCCGACGAAGAGGCCTGACATGCTCGTCCTGTTCGACGTGGACGGAACGCTTGTCGACACCGATGCGCAGATCGGCGGCATCATGGTCTCCGCTTTCGAGGCGGCGGGATTGCCACCGCCCAGCCTGGCGCAGGTCGTCGAAACTATCGGCTTGTCGCTGCCCGAAATGGTAGAACACCTGGCGGCGCAATCCACAGTCACGATCACGATCGATTGCTGTGCGAAGATCGTCGCCGGGTATCGGTTGCGCTTTGCCGACGCGCTGGCCCGCAAGGAAGAACCGCCGGTATTTCCCAATACGGAGACAACGCTCCTGCGACTGAGGCGGGTTGGCATGACGCTTGGCATCGCCACCGGAAAGTCGCGGCTCGGTGTGGACTATGTTCTGGACGCGATGGACTGGCGCGGGCATTTTCAAACGGTGCAATGCGCAGACGACAATCCCTCCAAGCCCGATCCGACGATGGTAGAGAAGGCCCTGGCCGCAACCGGCACCGACCGGACCCAGGCCGTTCTGGTCGGCGATACATCGTTCGACATGGAAATGGCTGCGGCCTGCGGCGTTCGGGCGATCGGTGTCGCATGGGGGTACCACCGACCGGAGCGTCTGCTGTCGGCCGGGGCAGAGACTGTCGTGGACGATTTCGAGACACTCGGGACCCTGTTGCTGGAGTCGAACAGATGAGCGAATGGAAGGCGAAACGGTTCTGGAAAACTGCCGAGGTCGAGGTCCTGGACGGTGGGTTCACTGTCCGGCTCGACGGTCGTCCGGTGCGGACCCCGCTCAAGACGCAGATCACGATGCCGACCCGCGCGCTGGCGCAGGGTATCGCACAGGAATGGCAGGCGCAGGGCGATGTCATCGACCCTTTGTCGATGCCATTGATGCGCGCAGTGAACGCAACGCTGGACAAGGTCGTGCCGCAGCAGGCCGAAGTGGCGCAGAACCTTGGCGATTACGGCGGATCGGACTTGTTGTGCTACCGTGCCGCCGGACCCGAGTCGCTGGTGGCACGGCAAGCGGCGGCTTGGGACCCGATGCTGGACTGGGCTGACGAACGCTTCGGTGCCAGGTTGATCGTAACACAAGGCGTTATCCCGGTCGATCAGCCCGCCAATGCGACCGAGGCATTGCGGGCGCACGTCGCGGCACTCACCCCGTGGGAGCTGACGGCCCTGTCGGAGTTCGTGACCCTGACCGGCAGCCTGATTCTCGGACTTGCCGCGATGGACGGACAGGCTCCGGATGGCCTCTGGACATGCAGTCGCGTCGATGAAGACTGGCAAGCCGAGCAATGGGGTGCGGACGAAGAAGAGGCGACCCGTATCGCCCTCAAACGTGCGGCGTTCCTGCAAGCCGGTGAATATCTCGGGCTTCTACGGGCCGGTTAAACTCTTGTTGGCGTGTCTTCGGGCGTTGACCTTGGGGAAATGTCCATTCCTTGAGCAAATGCATCCTTTCGCGGCATCCTCCCTTGACGTTTGACCCTTCATCTAGTCTCAATTGCGCCAGTGGGGAGGGTGAACATCCGCACATCAAAACCAGCCGCGCCGATGAAACGGTGCGGTGCCGGGCGGGTTTTAGGCCGCTCGGTTCATCAGGAAGAGGTTTAACTCATGAAGAATTCCGTAATTCTCGGCACGCTGGCTGTCGCCGGTCTGGCCGCAGCCGGCGCTTCGGCTGCAACGCTGGATGACGTCAAGGCTCGCGGTACGCTGAACTGCGGCGTCACGACCGGCGTTCCCGGCTTTGCCGAGCCGGATGCCAATGGTGTGTGGCAAGGTTTCGATGTGGCTGTCTGCCGCGCCGTCGCTGCCGCCGTCCTGGGCGACGCCGAGGCCGTTACCTTCGTTCCCACGACCGGCAAGACGCGCTTCACCGCGCTGGCCTCGGGCGAAATCGACGTGCTGGCCCGGAACACGACCTGGACCTTCTCGCGCGATACTGACCTGAAGTTCGACTTCGTCGGTGTGAACTACTACGACGGTCAGGGTTTCATGGTTCCGACCGCACTGGGTGTAGCGTCGGCCAAAGAACTGGACGGCGCGACCGTCTGCATTCAGACCGGCACCACGACCGAATTGAACCTGGCCGACTATTTCCGGGTTAATGGCATGTCCTATGAGCCTGTTCCGATCGAAACCGGGGCAGAAGCCGTCCAGCAGTTCCTGGCCGGTGCCTGCGACGTCTATACGACCGATGCCTCGGCGCTTGCCGCCCAGCGTGCCGGTTTCGCGAATCCGGACGATTATGTCGTGCTGCCCGAGATCGTTTCGAAAGAGCCGCTCGGCCCTCTCGTGCGTCACGGCGACAGCGAGTGGGCGGACATCGTCCGCTGGACGCTGAACGCGCTGATTTCGGCCGAAGAGCTGGGCGTCACCAAGGAGAACGTCGAGCAGATGGCCTCGGCCCCTGGCGACAATCCGGAAATCAACCGCATGCTAGGCACCGAAGGTGAACTGGGCGCAATGATCGGTCTGAGCAGCTCCTGGGCGAAGGACGCGATCGCGGCCGTCGGCAACTACGGCGAAGTGTTCGATGAGAACATCGGTGAGTCTACGCCGATCGGCCTGCAGCGCGGCCTGAACGCGCAGTACAAGGACGGCGGCCTGATTTATTCGCCGCCCTTCCGCTAAAAACATCGGGGAAGGGCGCGGAGCGATCCGCGCCCTTCTTCCATCAACAACAATAATCTCACGGGTAAGGAGCGGCCTTTTCGGGTCCGGTCCGGGGCAAGAAGGCGAAATCGCCCTGTCCTGATGCCCGACGGGACACGGGGAAAGCTAATGACCACGATGACGGACCCGCCCAAGGCGGACGGCTTCCGCTTTGGGCAGCTGATCAATGACACGCGATACCGGTCCTACACGTTCCAGTTTATCGCCATCGTTCTTCTGTTCCTGTTCTTCGGCTGGCTGATCAACAACGCGATGAACAACCCGGTGCTGCAACAGGTCGGCATCGACTTCGGCTTCCTGGCGGATCCGGCCGGATATGACATCAATCAGAAGCCGATCGAATACACCAGTCAGAGCACGCACCTGCGCGCCGCACTGGTCGGGGGCATCAATACGCTGATCGTGGCCGTGCTTGCCTGTATCACGGCGACTATATTCGGTGTTATCGCGGGTGTTCTGCGCCTGTCGAACAACTGGATCATCTCCAAGCTGATGGCGATATACGTCGAGATGTTCCGGAACATCCCGGTGCTGATCTGGATCATCATCATCTTTACCGTCGCGGCGAACACTTTCCCCGCGATTCAGGATTATCGTGGTGACAACCCCACCAATACGCCGCTTCTGGGAATGTTCGCCTTTACCAACCAAGGCGTTTTCATACCCAGTTTCGTCTTCGATGGCGCAGGGGGCTGGATTGTCTTAGCCGTGCTTGCCGCATCGATCCTGGGAATTTTCGCGCTGCGTGGTTATGCCCGGAAAAAGCTGTTCGACGAAGGCAAGTTGGTCAAGATCCTCTGGCCGTCGATCGCATTGCTGCTCGTGCCGGTGGCGCTGGCCTATTTCCTGCTGGGGCAGCCCATCTCGGTGGAAAACCCGGTCATGGGGCGCTTCCGCTTTGAAGGGGGCTTCCTGCTGCGCCCATCGCTGATCGCACTGTGGTTCGCCCTGTCGATCTATACCGGCGCATTCATCGCCGAGAACGTCCGCGCAGGTATCCTCGCCATCTCCAGCGGCCAGACGGAAGCCGCCGCGGCGCTGGGGCTGCGACCCGGCCGCATCATGTCACTGGTCGTTCTGCCGCAGGCGCTGCGCGTCATCATCCCGCCGCTGATCTCGCAGTATCTGAACATCACCAAGAACACGTCGCTGGCGATTGCGGTCGGCTATATGGACCTGACCGGCACATTGGGCGGCATCACGCTGAACCAGACCGGACGGGCGCTGGAAAGCATCCTGCTGCTGATGGCTTTCTACCTCAGCTTCAGCCTGATTATTTCGGCGGTGATGAACGTCTACAACAATTCCGTCAAACTGAAGGAGCGATGACATGAGCGATACCCACGCCCAATCCGTTGCCTTCGTGCGCGACACTGAAATCCCGCCGTCCCCGCCACCCGCGCGCGAAACGGGGGCTATCAAATGGGTGCGCGAAAACCTGTTCTCGGGGCCGATGAACTCCATTCTGACAATTCTGGGGTTGCTGATCGCCTTCTGGCTGCTGTCAGGCCTGATCCCATGGGTCGTGAATGGCACATGGACGGGCAACGATATCCGGGAATGCCGCGAGATCCTGCAAGGGTCGGGCGGGGGGTGCTTTGCTGTCGTTGCCGAACGTTGGCCGCAATTGCTGTTCGGGTTCCAATACCCCGACTATCTGCGGTGGCGCCCATCGCTGGCGTTCGTCCTGTTGTTCCTGGCCGTGCCGCCGATGCTGTTCATCATGTTCCTGCCGCGCTGGACGCTGGCATTGTCAGCGGTCTATCCATTCCTGGCCTATTGGCTGATATGGGGCGGTACGATCCTGACACCGATCTTCATCGCGCTGGCGGTGCTGTTCGGCTATTTCACATTTGTCAAAATCGAAAAGCGTGGCTTCGTGACAGGGTTGCTGGCCGGTATCGTCGCGGCCGCTGCGATCATCTGGGTCGGAGGCCTGGTGGCTGGCGAGTTTTCGCGGTTCGGTCGTCTAGAAGCAGTGGAAAGCCGGGCGATGGGGGGCTTCATGCTCAACCTGATACTGGGCATCGTCTGCGTGTCGCTCTCGATCCCATTCGGCATTCTGCTGGCTCTCGGGCGGCAATCGCGCCTGCCGATCGTCAAAGGCTTCTGCGTTGTCTTCATCGAGTTCGTGCGTGGTGTGCCACTGATCACGCTGTTGTTCGTGGCGAACGTCGTGCTGGCGTACTTCCTGCCGCCCAATGCGAACTTCGACCTGATCCTGCGGGTGATCATCATGATCACGATGTTCTCATCGGCCTATATCGCCGAAGTGATCCGGGGGGGGCTGGCCGCCTTGCCCAAAGGACAATACGAGGCTGGCGACAGTCTGGGGCTGGACTATGCTCAGTCGATGCGGCTGATCATCCTGCCACAGGCGATGAAGATCTCCATTCCGGGCATCGTCAATGTCGCGGTCGGCCTGTTCAAGGACACGACGCTCGTCTCGGTCATTTCGATGTTCGACCTGGTCGGCATGATCCGCGGACCGATCCTGTCATCGACCGACTGGGCCGGTGTCTATTGGGAACTGTGGGCCGCGGCCTGTATCCTGTTCTTCACCGTCTGCTACGGCATTTCGCAATATTCGCAGTGGCTCGAGCGCCAGCTGCGGACCGATCATCACTGAGGATTTCCGACATGGCTATGACAGATACCAACCCGAGCGCCATGACCGTCTCCGACGAGGTGGCCATTGAAATCAAGAACATGAACAAGTGGTACGGCAGTTTCCATGTGCTGCGCGATATTGACCTGACCGTGCAGCGCGGCGAACGGATCGTGATCTGCGGGCCGTCCGGTTCAGGAAAGTCGACGCTGATCCGGTGCATCAATGCGCTGGAGGAACATCAGCAGGGCAGCATCATCGTCGATGGCACGCCGCTGTCGTCGGACCTGAAGAATATCGACAAGATCCGGTCCGAGGTCGGCATGTGCTTCCAGCACTTCAATCTGTTTCCGCATCTGACGATCCTGGAAAACTGCACGCTCGCGCCGATCTGGGTTCGCAAGACTCCCAAGAAGGAAGCCGAAGAGACGGCGATGTATTTCCTCGAAAAGGTGAAGATTCCCGATCAGGCCAACAAGTATCCCGGTCAGTTGTCGGGCGGTCAGCAGCAGCGGGTCGCGATCGCCCGAAGCCTGTGCATGAAGCCCCGCATCATGCTGTTCGATGAGCCGACATCGGCGCTGGACCCCGAGATGATCAAGGAAGTTCTGGACACGATGATCCAGCTTGCCGAGGAGGGGATGACGATGCTGTGCGTGACACACGAGATGGGCTTTGCCCGGCAGGTCGCGAACCGCGTTATCTTCATGGATGCCGGTCAGATCGTGGAGCAGAACGAGCCGGAGAGCTTCTTCCTGAACCCGCAGAACGAGCGCACCAAGCTGTTCCTGAGCCAGATCCTGGGTCACTGATCCGTGTAAAATCGGATGTATTACGACTGTATGGCAGGGCGTATTACCTGCGTATTACAGGTCTTTCTGTCAGGTATTGAACACCCCGGTCATTTGGCCGGGGTGTTTTCCGGATTAATGGGAACAGATCATTCTGTTTCAGGCGGCGTTTCCGCAGGCGCGTTCTTTTTCGCTTCGATCTTTTGGGCCATCTTCTTTTCCGCCGGGGTCCGGGGGGCAGGGACGGTGATCCCTTCCTCGCGCATGCGATCAAGGAACTTGTCCGAGAACGTTGCCCAATATCGCTCCGGTGGGATCGCCTCGATGACAAGTTTGATCCAGTAGATCGTCAATCCCGCCACTTCGTCGAAGATCGTGACGTTATCGGTTGTGCGGCACTGTGGAAGGATATCGGCAGTTACGATCTGAGTCCCCCGGAGAAGAGTGGCATTCTGGAGTGCGTAAGTCCGCTCGTTGCCGGATTCAGCGTCCCGCGCGCTTACGATCCAATCGGCTTCGCGGGGATCTGTGCCGATCTGAAGAGCCGTATCAAGCCGGGCGCGTGCCGCCCCGTGGGCGTGCGGGTTGTAAGTTCCCTCGTCATCATCGGCATTCGACACCCGACCCGCCGCGCGAACAAACAGCGTGGCAACGATGGGCTGTGCTTGCTCACCGCAAGACGTGACGGGGAAGGACATCTTGACCTTCGTGCCATTAACCTCCTCCCGCTCAATGATATCTTTCAGGGCTTCGACGCCATCCTTGATTGCATTGACGATGACACCGGGTGCAAGTTCGCTCTTGTTATCCGTTAGATCGATGATTTTCGTCATAAGGCCAAGGACGGCCTGGATGGCGCCGGTGTCGGAGGCGATTGTAGTGTAGTTCGCATCGAATTTCACCTCCAACCGGGTGTAGCAAGTCGGGTCCGTCTTGTCGGGTGTCCCGATGATGGTCAGATATTGGTTCAGATCCGATCCCCGGTATTCAAACAGGGGCAGCAATTTCGATAAGCTGTGTTGTTGAATGGTCTGCTTGATCTTGTCGGCGTCATATTTGAAAGTCATCGGTCAATCTCCTGCGTGGTCGTACCGCTGTACGGTTTGCCAGGCAGAAAATGATCGATGCATCGCCAACTACCTTGTGCGGTAATGATTGGAGGCTAGCATGCTAGGGACATTTTGTCGCAGAGTAGTATGTCCGGCTACTTCCTGACCGCCATCAGCGCCGCGGCGCGTTCTTCGCGGGTCAGGAGTTTCGGCTCGCGGGTCGGCGCGCCGTCGTCTCCGAAAAACGGCGTCCCGCGCCATTCACCCGAAAGGTTCTTGGCCGCCATGCGCGACACCATGCGACTGACCATGCGGACCATGCCCTTGTGGGTCTGTTTTCCACCGGGGCCGGGAATGAAGGCCTCGGCCATGATCCTGCCGGCGTCATCGGGCTGGTCCAGCCGGTCGGCGTTCATGCCGACATGCACCAGCCTCTGCCTGAGCGGCGTGTGGAACAACGGAGTGCCGCAGCAGGTCGCATACCAGCGCAACGCGCCCCTTGGAGTGTGGCGGAAGACGTGGAGATTTTCGCCGCCCTGCTGAATGCGCACGCGATCCTGCGTGGTTTGCAGGATGTCGACCTTTTCAGGGTCGGCCAGTCCAAGGTGGGTATAGGCCGAGCGGCAATCGGCGCAGCGGCAGAGGATACGCGTGTATGCGGCGGGAGATATGTCGTGCAATTCGCCCCGGAGCTGTCCGCATATGCACGCGAAACCGAGGGTTTTGCCCCCCGCTGCCATTAGATGGCGATTGTTCCGTTGGTGTCGAGCGCTTCGGGCATGTCGTCTTTGATCGCCTGGACGGCCTTGAGCTTCGGCTTGCGACGGACAGGTTTGTTGATGCCCGAGTTGGCGTCGATGAAGTCCAGGACCAGGGGCCGGATGTTTCGCCGCCAGCTGCCCCCCGCGAAGATGCCGTAATGCCCGGCGTCGGGTTCGATGTAGCTGGCCTTCTTGTCGTCCGGCAGGCCGGTCAGCATATCGAGCGCAGCGACGCATTGGCCCGGAGCCGAGATGTCGTCCTTGCCGCCTTCGACCGTCTTGACCGCGACCGAGGTAATCTTTCCGATGTCGACCTGATGGCCGTCGACCACAAAACGGTTCTGCGCGATCTCCAGTCCCTTGAAGATACGTTCGACCGTGGAGAGATAAAATTCGGCGGTCATATCCATCACCGAGAGATATTCGTCATAGAACTTGTTGTGCTTGTCGTGGTCCGACGCCGTTCCGTTCGCGACGGCGATGATCTGATCGCGCATCGCCTGCCCGTGCTTTTCGGCGTTCATCGAGATGAAGGACGAGAGTTGCAGCAGACCCGGATAGACCTTGCGACCGACACCCGCATACAGGAAGCCGACGCGTTGAATCATGCTATGTTCCAACTGGCCCATCGTCACGCGGCGGCCGAAGTCGGTGACGTCGGTGGCGGCTGCATCGGGGTCGATCGGCCCGCCGATCAGCGTCAGGGTGCGGGGCTGGGCATCCGGGTCCTGTTCTGCCAGCAGCGCGGTCGCGGCCAGCGTCAGGGGGGCGGGCTGGCAGACGGCGATGACGTTGATGTCCGGGCCGAGCGCCTTCATGAAATCCACGAGGTAGAGAGTATAATCCTCGACGTCGAACTTGCCGGCGCTGACGGGAATGTCGCGGGCATTGTGCCAGTCGGTGATCCAGACGTCGGCGTCGGGCAGCAAAGACGTGACGGTCGAGCGCAGCAGCGTGGCGTAGTGGCCGGACATCGGAGCGACCAGCATGATGCGGCGCTGCATCGCGTCGCGGCCCTGAACCTTGAAATGGATCAGGTCGCCGAAATCGCCCTTGACCGTTGTTTCCACCTCGACCGGGTGGTCGAGCTGATCGTCACCCGGAATGGCGGCAAGGTTCCAGTCGGGTTTGGCATTCATGCGCCCGAAGCTGCGTTCGGTCACTTCGCCCCAGGCGGCGAGCATCTTGAACATCGGAAGCGGCATAAGCGCGGTCGCAGGATAGCTGCCCATGGTCCGGGCCGTCGCACCCAGCCAGGCATTCGTATTCCGGAGCGTTTCCATCATGTCGTAAGCAGCCATGTAGCGCATTCGTGGAACTCCTGTCTGGCGGGCCGGGACAGGCCGTGCCATTCGCTTTAGAACCTGGGTTTTTCAGGTATAGTGAACCCATATATTACTTAGCAGTTGCAGCATGGCGACGGGAAGGCAAGCAATGTCGGATGGCGATCGCGCGAATGCGCACGGACGTGACGAGACCGACACGGGTGCGGACGCACAGACTGAAGCCCTGTCGCGGCTGAACGCGAATCTGGAACGAATTGATGAATTGACCAAAAGGCTGGTCGGCGCGCTCGCGGCCAAGCGCAACTCGGACCAGGGTCTGCAGGGTCCGGGGCCCGAGCTTTATGCCAAGGCGATGGCGGCCTACTGGGCCGAAATGGCGTCGAATCCCGGCAAGCTGATCGAACGGCAGGTCGGCTATTGGGGGCAGGCATTGCGCCATGCGTTCGAAGCACAAACAGCGCTGACGTCGGGCAAGCCCGTGCCCGCGCCCGATGGCCAGCCCGAGGACCGCCGGTTCGCCAACAGGATGTGGTCCGAGCATCCGTACTTCAATTTCGTCAAGCAGCAGTATCAGATCAGCGCCGCCGCCATAAAGGACACGGTTCACGATCTGGAAGGGCTGGACCGGGCCGACAAGCAACGGGTGGAGTTCTTCAGCCAGCAAATTGTCGACCTGTTCGCGCCCACCAACTTTCTGGCGACGAACCCCGAAGCCATGCAGAAGGCCGTCGATACCGAGGGCGATTCACTGGTCAAGGGGCTGGAGAACCTGGTCCGGGACATCGAGGCGAACGAGGGCGACTGGCTGGTCACCCTGTCGGACCCGGAAGCGTTTCAGGTCGGGGCCAACATCGCCACCAGCGAGGGCAGCGTCGTCTTCCGCAACCGGATGTTCGAGCTGATCCAATATGCACCGACCACCGAGACGGTGCACAAGACGCCGATTGTCCTGTTTCCGCCGTGGATCAATAAATTCTACATCCTTGACCTGAAACCGGCGAATTCGCTGATCAAATGGATCGTGGATCAGGGGTATACGCTGTTCGTGGTCAGCTGGGTGAATCCGGACGAGAGTTATTCGGACGTCGGTTTCGATACATATGTCGACGAGGGGTTCCTCACGGCCGTCGACGTTGCAAAAGAGATCACGGGTGAAGCAGCAGTCAACGCCATCGGGTATTGCATCGCGGGCACTACGCTAGCAGCCACGCTGGCGCTGATGTCGCGGCGCGGCGATACCTCCATCAAGTCCGCGACTTTCCTGACGACGCTGGCCGACTTTTCCGATCCGGGCGAGATGGGCGTCTTTCTGGATTCCGATTTCATCGACGGGATCGAGCGGGAGTCCAGGGCCAAGGGCTATCTCGACAAGTTTTTCATGGGGCGGACGTTCAGTTATCTGCGGTCGCGCGATCTGGTCTATGGCCCCGCTATCAAGAGCTACATGCTGGGCGAGGCGCCGCCGGCCTTTGATCTGCTGTACTGGAACGGCGACGGCACCAACCTTCCGGGTCCCTTCGTGACGGAATATCTGCGCAAGCTCTGCGTACGGAACGAACTGGCCAGCACGGGCTTCGACCTGCTGGGCCAGACCGGCCTGACGCTGGGCGACGTATCGGTGCCGCTGTGCGGCATCGCCTGCGAAACGGATCACATCGCGCATTGGCGTGGTGCCTGGCAGACGGCGGCGCAGTTCGGGTCCAAGGACAAGACATTCATCCTGTCGCAATCGGGGCATATCGCAGGCATCGTGAACCCGCCTGCGCGCAACAAATATGGCCATTACGTGAACGAAGTTGCGGCCGACACCCCCGACGAATGGCTAGAGGGCGCGACCTTCCACGAAGGCAGCTGGTGGCCGCGCTGGGAGAAGTGGCTGCGGGGCAGGTCCGGTAAGAAGATCGCGGCCCGTGCCCCCGGTGGCGAGGATCACCCGGTGCTGGACGCAGCCCCCGGAAAATACGTTCTGCCTGAACGCAAATCTGCTTAATCAGCGGAAATTGGCGCAGGCGTGAAAAAATCATGCTGCGGTGCAGAAAAAAACTTGCAATGCCGCACTGCAGCATCTATCTGTCTCTCAGCCGATGAGGAACCGGCCCGATGGTCGGGCAGACCTCTCGACATAGGGATGAGGATTATATCATGACCAAGACGCAAGATTTCACCAAGTACATGACTGACATGATGGGGTCGTTCCCCGTTGACACTTCGGCCATGAGCGAGGCCTTCAAGACCCAGGCCGCTTTCGCCGAGAAAATGTCCAAGGTTGCACTTCAGGCTGCCGAGCAGTCCGCCGAGATCAGCCACAAGTGGACCCGCGAGACCCTGAACAAGATGGCTCCCGTCGCTTCGATCAAGGACGAGCCTGCCGATTACGCCAAGTCGGTCACCGACTTCGCTTCTGCCTCTGCTGAAGTCGCTGCCGAGAACATGGCTGCCTTCGCCGAAATCGCCAAGAAGGTTCAGATGGAAACCGTCGAACTGATGATGGCCGCCGGTAAGGAAGCCCAGGAAGACGCGACCGCCGCCGTCAAGAAGGCCTCGGCCGACGTGACGACTGCCACGAAGAAAGCCACCTCGAAGTAAGAGGTCGATCGACCGGGAAACTGGACGATATTGGGGGGGAGCCATATGGCTTCCCCCTTTTTGTTTGCCCTTTCGGCGTGGTGCGGCGTAGGCTGTTCTGCACTGCAACAATGGGGGGTCGGACATGGCGGACGAATCGAAGCCGCTGCTGATCAAGCGCTACGCCAGCCGTCGGCTGTATAACACCGAGACCAGCGACTATGTGACGCTTGAAGACATCGCCGGGTTCATCCGGGCGGGGCGCGAGGTCAAGATCGTTGACCTGAAATCGGGCGCAGAACTAACGCGATCCTATCTGCTCCAGATCATTGCGGAACATGAGAGCAAGGGCGAATCGGTATTGCCACTGGGCGTTCTGACCGATCTCGTGCGCAGTTATACCGGCACCGCCCAAAGCGTTGTTCCCGAGTTTCTGGCTTCCAGTTTCGAGATGTTGCGCTCCGGTCAGTCCAAGCTGATCGAGAATATGACCACGATCAATCCGATGGCACAGATGCCGGGCTTCAAGGCCATGCAGGAACAGCAGGCAGCCTTCTTCAAGGCGATGACCGGACGCTGGGCTGAAGGCGAAGGCCCGACCGATCAGGCAGCCGCTGCCCCCGATGCGGATGCGGAAAGTCAATCCAAGGAAGAGCTGGACGCCATCAGAAAGCAGTTGGCTGACATGCAGGCGACGCTGGCCAAGATGAACAAGTAACCGGATACCTGACAGTATCGGAAGGGGGGCTGGCGCCCCCTTGTTCGTGCCTGACAGCGGGCTTTATTGCGCCAGGACGTAGCGTTCCATAAGCAACCGTACTGGGCCGGTCTCGCCGTCGCCGACCAGTCGGATCGCCACGGTATAGCTGCCGGGCAAAAGCCGCGAGACGAGAAAGCTGTCCAGACCGTCCGGCCCGTCGTCGTTTTCTCCGATGCGCCGCCCGACACGGTCGAACAGAACGACTTCGGGGTCGAGGCCGTTGCCGATGACTTCGGTCAGCAGAAGGCCGCCTGCAGGCAGCTCGAGCCGGTACCACGTCGCGTCAGACGAAGTCTGGACCTCTTGCAGGATAGCTGTGTCGAGCGTGCCCAGATCTGTGATCGTCACGCTGTCACCCGCCGTCGGTGCGAATTCGGCGGCGTTCAGACGGCGCAGGCGATCGGCGGCGGGATCAAAGGTTTCCAGCCCGACAGTGATCAGGTTTTCGTTGCCGTTCAGATCCTCGATTTCGATGCAATAGTCACCCGGCTCCAGCCTCTGGGTCAGGTCGATTCGGGAGTTCAGTCCATCGAAATCGTCGTTTTCGGCCAGGACGTTGTGCCGGGCATCAAGCAGGCGGATCAGGGGGTCGCCGTATTCGCTGCTTGCGGTGACAGATATCGGCGTCGCCTCAGCCAAGGTGAAGCCATAGGCGGGTGTGGACCCTGCCGTGTTCGACGCGGACAGGCCTTCCGCCAGGCCTGGGATGTCGAGATCAGTGCCCAACGATGCAGTGTCGGGTTCGAAGCACCCCGCACCGGTGCCGCCGGAATCGATCGGCGCAGCGGCTGAAGGAATGGCGGGCGTGCCAAAGTCCTGATCGCCGCGCCCCATTTTGACCGAAACATCCGTGACGCCCGATTCATAGCTGCGCGCGGCAAGGCAATAGGTGCCCTCGGCAAGTGTTGTCTGCACCGATGCGCCGAAATCGCCGGCGGAATCGTCGTCGGCGGCGACTTCGACCCCGGCGGCATCATAGACCGAGATATAGGGATCGCCTGCCGGGATGGCGCTGACATCGATGCGCACGTCGGTGTCCTGCGAGAGGGTGAACATCCGCACTAGATGGCCCGCGATGGGCACCTGACCTTCGGTATCGAAAATGTCGTCCGCGATGGTCAGGTCAGACGCAGCTTCCTCTCCGCCGACCCATTCGCCCACCAGTGATATCCCGCCGCAGATCGGCGACTGGGCCAGCGCGGGTCCGGAGAGGGCAATCAGAAGGGTGATGCCTGCGAGAATGCGTTTCATGAAATCCCTCCGAAAATTATGATGTTCTGCAACGGTAGGGGGCCGCTGCCACAAGGGCAACGGCGATCACGCCACGTCGGCGAACACCTGATCCAGCGCGGCAGAGAGCTTGTCGAACATTTCGTCCATCTGCGCGTCGGTCATGATGAAGGGCGGGCACAGCACGATGGATTGACCCAGTGGACGGCACAACAGGCCGTGATCGCCGCAGGTATTGGCGATGCGTTCCGACACCGACAGTTCCGATTCAAACGGCGTCTTGCTGGACTTGTCGCGCACCGCTTCCAGTGCGCCCATCAACCCGCGGCCCCGCCATTCGCCGATGTGATCGTGTTGCGCCAGCCTGGCCAACCCGGTCTCGAACCGGGGGATCAGGCGCTGGACGTTTTCGAGTAGCCCGCCGTTCAGCACGAGGTCGATGGACGCCAGCGCAATGGCGCAGCCGACCGGATGGCCCGATGCGGTGAAGCCGTGCGGAAACTCCTCAATGATGTCGGTCGCGCGTTGCAGACGGTCGGACAGGTCAGGGCCGAGGATCACCGCCCCCATCGGAAAATAACCTGCCGTCAGCGCCTTGGAGGATATGATGGCATCTGGCACAAACCCGTAGCTTTCGCAGCCCCAGACCGACCCGGTGCGCCCGAAGCCGGTAATGACCTCGTCCGCGATGACGGGGATATTATGCGCCCGCAGAACCGGCAGGATCGCGTCGAAATAGCCCTCCACCGGGGGGATCACGCCGCCTGCACCCTGCACGGGTTCGGCAAAGAACCCGGCGATGGTATCGGCCCCTTCGTTCGCGATCAGTTCTTCCAGTTCGGCCACCAGCCGGGCGAGGAAGTCGGCCTCGCTCTCACCCGGCTGACCTTCGCGCCAGTAGTGCGGGCAGGTCAGGTGCAGGAAGCCGGGCATGGGCAGGCCGAAAACGGAGTTATAGGGCTTGCCGGTCATCGACGCGCTGACCGCCGTTACGCCGTGATAGGCGTTGACGCGGGTGATGATCTTGCGCGCGTTCGGGCGGCCTTCGCTGGCATGCATGAACCACAGCATCTTGACCATGGTGTCGTTCGCCTCGGACCCGGAATTGGTATAGAACACCTTGCCGCTCTCGAAGGGTGAAACCTCGACCAGCGTTTCCGAAAGCATCACCGCCTGATCGGACATCCGTCCGAAAAATGCATGGTATCCGGGAAACCGGGCGTACTGGTCCTGCGCAGCCTTGATCAGACCGGGGTCGTCGAAGCCCGCAATCATGTTCCACAGACCGGAATTCGCATCCAGATATCGCCGGCCTTGGGTATCGAAGACATACGGCCCTTCGCCATGGGTCAGAACTGTGGTGCCGCGCGCTTCGATGGACGGCAGGTCGGTAAACCCGAAGAAGCTGTTCTGCTTGGCGCGGGCGTCCCAGGAATTGGGGCGTGTGGTATCGGACATGATAAACCTCGTGCGTGTCGCGGCGACGCTACGCTTGTCCCGATGCGCCGTCCATCGGGGACTTGGGCCGCGGCCGCAGGGTGTGTCGCGACGAAGGGGCGCGACCTTCCTGCATCACATGCCGGGCAAAAATACCGGGCGGTCCTGCCCCGTCCTTTCAATACCTTGTCCCTGCGGGGCACTGTGCACGCAGGGGGCGATCCGATCATGAGCAACACGTTTTTCGGCGCAATTGCGGACGATTTCACCGGGGCCACCGATCTGGCCGCGATGCTGTCGCGTGCCGGTGTTCCGGTCACCCTGCGGATCGGCTTGCCAGAGGGTCCCGTGGCAAACGAGACCGCGACCGCATTCGAAGTCATCGCCCTCAAGATTCGCACCGTGCCGCCCGAGGATGCCGTGGCCGAGGCGCGCGCCGCACTGCGCTGGCTGCGGGCGCGGGGGGCGAAGCGCATTTTCTGGAAGTACTGTTCGACCTTCGACAGCACGCCACGCGGCAACATCGGTCCGGTTGCCGATGCGCTGATGTCGGATTTGAAAATCGACCGGACGGTGCACTGTCCTGCCTTTCCGGAAAATGGGCGGCGGGTATTCATGGGCAATCTGTTCGTGAATGACATGCTGTTGAGCGAAAGCCCGATGAAGGATCATCCGCTGACGCCGATGCGCGACTCAAATCTGATGCGTCTGCTTGCGCCGCAGATAAAACGCCAAACCGGACTGGTGACCTTTCCGACCGTCCGCCGGGGCGCCGAAGCCGTTCGCGATGCCATGGCGACGCTGTCCGGCCATGTCGTTCTGGATGCGGTGGAGGATTGCGATTTGGCCACTCTGGCCGAGGCGCTTCACGATATTCCGTTGATCTGCGGTGGATCTGCCATCGCGCAGCCGCTGCCAGCCCTGTGGCGAAACACCGGAACCATTGGACAGACGGCGACCGCGCCATTGCCCAAAGTGACAGGTGGGCAGATCGTGCTGTCGGGGTCATGTTCGGCGATGACGCGGGCGCAGGTCGGCGTTTATCTGAAGGGCGCGGCCGGGTATCGTCTGGACCCGCTGGAATTGGCCCAGGGCAATCTGGCCGATGCACGTGCCTGGCTCAAGATGCAAGACCCGAATGCGCCCAAGATCGTCTTCGCCACGGCCGAGCCAAAATCCGTGGCGGCGGCGCAAGACCGGCTGGGCGTGGCGAGGGCGGGGGCCTTGGTCGAGGACGCACTGGCGCAACTGGCTGTCGACGCCCGCAATATGGGCGTGTCCCGGATCGTGGTCGCAGGCGGTGAAACAAGCGGTGCGGTGACGCGCGCGCTGAATGTCGACCGCCTGACCATCGGGCCAGAGGTCGCGCCGGGCGTGCCCTGGTGCTTTACCGGCAATGGACTGGCACTGGCACTGAAGTCCGGAAACTTCGGGGCCGAGACGTTTTTCAGCGACGCCTTCGAAATGCTGGAGCATGGAGTTGCGTCTGCGACGGGCTGACGAGAAGCTTCCCATACGATATGCGATTCCACGCGCCACAGAATGCCGGTGATGCCGCGTCAGTTCTGTGTTTGACCGCCTGCGCCCCCGATCGCTTCGAAATTCAGGGCGAGGCGGCGCCGGGCATCCTAGCGCTCCATCGGAACGGTAACGGGACCGTCATTGACCAGATACACCGCCATATCCGCCCCGAAACGCCCGGTCTCGACATGAATGCCCGTAGCGCGCAGGGCGAAAACGAAATGCTCGTAGAGCCGTTCACCTTCGTCCGGCGAGGCTGCGGCGGAGAAACCGGGGCGATTGCCGCGTGAGGTTTCGGCGGCCAGAGTGAACTGACTGACAACCAGCGCGCCGCCGCCGGTTTCGAGCAGCGAGCGGTTCATGCGGCCGTTGTCGTCACGAAAGATCCGCAGTTTGGCGACACGCTCGGCCAGAGCCTTGGCATTTGGCTCGGCATCGCCCTGCATTGCGCAGACCAGAACCAACACGCCCGGTCCGATGCGACCAACAGTGTCACCTGCGATGTCGACGCGGGCTTCGGTGACACGCTGGACGATTGCTTTCATCGGGGCGGCTTCACAATTCCGATGCCCAGGGCGGGTTGGCCCCGGCCCGCGACACGGTAATCGCGGCGGCGGCGACGCCCAGTTCCAGCGCGGCGCGCAGGTCGCCGTCCGACGGGGCCTGCTTGCCCAAAACACCGGCACGATGCAGCCCGGCGAGGAAGCCCGCGTTGAACGTATCACCCGCACCGACGGTATCGACGACCTCCACCCTGTGGGCGGGGACACGGACCTCTGCCTCGCGGGTGATCGCCCGCACGCCCGCCGCGCCTTCTGTCAGGCACAGGATGCGTGCCCCCGCGTCAAGGACCTCGTCGGGCGTCATGCCCAGCCAGTCGATGTCGACATCCGACAGCTTGACCACATCCGCCACGGCCAGAAGGCGGTCGAGACGGGCGCGGAAGACCTGGGCATCGCGGATGAAGCCGGGGCGGATGTTCGGGTCGATCATGACCGGAAGATGCGCATTCGTGAGGGTCAATGCTTCGTACGCCCGCGCGCAGGGTTCCACCGCAAGGCTGATGCCGCCGATGAACAGTGCGGTGATGCCGCCCATGTCCGGCGCATTCTCGGGCGATAGCATGCGGCCCGCAGTGCCTTCGTCATAGAACGCATATTCGGCGTGGCCATCGGTCAGCGTCACGAAAGCCAGTGTCGTGGGCCGGTCGCTGATCGCGGCGCGGTTTTGGACGTTGGACGCCGACAGCGCGTCAGACAGACGCACGCCGAACAGGTCCGACGACAGGCCGGTGTGCAGGGCGACCGGCGCGCCAAGGCGCCCCAGTGCGATCGCGGTATTGAAGACCGCGCCCCCGGTCGCCGGGTAGAACCCCGGTCCATCGGAGGTTTCGCGGGGCAGCATGTCGATCAGGGCTTCGCCCGCACAAAGGATCATCGGCTTGGTCTTCCTGTTGGGGTTGCCTACTGGGACTGGGCCGCGATGTAGCCCACGATTGCCGCCACGATCAACGCGGCAATGGTGGCGAATGCGATCTTCCATTTGGAATAGGGCCGTTCGCCCTGCACCCGCCCGGTCTGGCCGTTGACCACGAAGCGATAGGATTGGCCGCTGTATTTATAGGCTGCGACCCAGACCGGTAGCAGGACATGCTTGAAGGTGACGTCCGACATGCGTGTGTCAATCCGGTCAATTCGCTGCTGGTCGCCGCCGATGTCCATTCTTACGTCACGGGCGATGACAGCATCCATATGGGCGCGGGCCTCGGTCAATCCGTCTTCCAGCGTTATGCGATAAGCTTCGGCCCGGAACCCGGCCAGGTATTGCGGCGCATAGGGCGAGAGGGCGGACATGTCCCAAGGCTGCAGGCCGTCGGTATGACTCTTTGGCAGCGATGATGAGGCGAGGATGACGACGTCGTCGAAAAACCGTGCAACCCGACCCCGGCGCGGGCTCCAACGGATCCTGGGCACCTGAACGCGGGTCGGCTTGCCATCCCGCATCACCGTCTGCGTGACGTAATAGGTGTCGCCGCGTTGCCCGGAATAGCTGCTCTCGGTCTGGGCATCGAACGTCCAGAAGGGGACATAGACACCCGTCATCTTGCGTCCCTTGCGGGCGTATTTCTGCAAACCGTTGGGCGCAAACCACAGGCTGCCCAGCCAGTCATTCATCGCAACATGCGCCTGTCGTTCCTCGAATGCAAAGGGGATCACGGCGGCGGGTTTGATATGGCGGTTGATCCCGGTGCCGGTCACTATGGGAGTCGCGCAGAACGGACACTCGGCGGCATGGATGGCGGGGTCGAATTCGATCTGCGCGCCGCAGTTGGGACAATCGAGGACGCGCGTTTCCTCCTGTTCGGCACCGTCCGCATTCAGTCCGCGTTCGATGGCGATCTCGCGGATCGTGTCGCGTAACTGGGGCAGGGGTGTCGTGTTGCCACAATAGTCGCAGATCATCTGGTTGCCACCGGGATCGAACCGCATGTCGCTGCCGCAATTATCGCAGGGGAAGCGATGTTCCTCGGTCTTTGGAATTTCGGGCGGTCGCAGTGGGGTGTCGCGACGAACGGTCGGAATTTTCACGGAAACCTCGGTATCGCTTTGGGCGCCATGATCCGCAGCGCATTGTCGCGCAACGCATAATGGCGCCAGACACGGTAGAGCGCGTGGAAGCCCGCGACGACAGCGGGCGTGTGGCATTCCACAAAAAGGAACGTCCCGGCCCAGGCCTTCGCGTCCGGCAGGGCGGACCTGTGCAGAACCTTGAGCCATGTGCGTCGGGCGGGGAAGGAGACATGTTTCATCGCGGTTGCCGCACTGATTTCAGAGGGACGAGGGGCCAGCCCCTCGCGCTCCCCGGAATATTTTCAGAGCAAAGACTGGAGACAGGTTCTGTCTGACAATGAAGCGAGAACGTCGACCCTGTATCGTCATCACGCACCGGGCGGGGGTGGGGGCATGACCGTGAAAAGCTGCGCCAGCTCGTCCACGTCATCGGCCGTTTTCCAGCCGTCCTGACCCTGGGTCCAGACCATCGTTTCGCGCTTGACCTCACCCTCGGCGACCATGCGGCCCAGTCGTGCCTTGCTGAACGGGCCCTTGGTCTTTCCGCCTTCGGCGATATGCCAGACGTGTTCTACGGGCGGCGGTGGCGGCGGCGGAGCGGCCGGGGCCTGCGCCGGTCGCGCGCCCCAGGGACCCGATTGCATCATATTACCCATCGCCATGCCCATTCCGGCACCAAGACCCATGCCCATCCCCGAATTCGGCGTCGTCGCGGCGTCCTGCATCGCCTCGGCGGTGGCATATTGCTGATACTTGTTCAGATCGCCCAGCACGCCCATCGAGGTGCGCTTGTCCAGGGCCTCCTCGACCGCGGGCGGAAGCGAGATGTTCTCGACATAGAGTTCCGGCACGACCAATCCGTATTCTGCTGTGGTCGCGCTGATCTGTTCGGCGATGATGCGGCCCAGATCGTCGGTGTTCGCCGCCATGTCGAGGACGGGAATGCGACTGCCGGCCAGCGCGCGCGATGCGGACTGTACGATCATGTTGCGGATCTGGAACTGGATCTCGTCGCGGGTGAACTCACCGTCGGTGCCGACGATTTCGGTCAGGAAGCGGCCCGGATCGGCGATCTTGATGGCATAGGTGCCGAAGGCGCGCAGGCGGACGGGACCGAATTCCGGGTCGCGCAGGGTAATCGGGTTCTTGGTGCCCCACTTCAGGTCCGTCATCCGCGTGGTCGAGACGAAATAGATCTCGGATTTGAAGGGCGATTTGAAACCGTGATCCCAATGCTGCAACGACGTCATGACCGGCATGTTGTTGGTTTCCAACATATACAGACCGGGCATGAACACGTCGGCCAGCTGACCTTCGTGGACAAAGACGGCGGCCTGACCTTCGCGGACCGTCAGTTTGGCACCATACTTGATTTCATTTCCCTGCCGTTCGAACCGATAGACGAGGGTGTCACGGGTGTCGTCCGTCCATTCGATGACGTCGATGAACTGGCCGGAGAGGAAATCGAGGATGGACATGAAGTGTTCCTTCGGAAGGGTCGGTCTGTATGATCCAGATGGGGATTATGGTCTCTGGTTCCATACCCGACTTCGGGCAGAGCGGCGCGATAAAATCCGCGACAGGACCATATGACCCGACCGCATGACCGAAACCGGGAGGTATGCGAAAAGCCTTCCGGACATCAGACCGGGTCCGAGCCGACAAGTTGCGCCGCGATCCGCTGGACGATGGGGCGTGCTTCCTCGGCCGTCATGCCGACGCGCAACCGACGATCATACAAAATCTTGAGCAGCAGTTCGTCGTGCCTTGTGAGAAGCGCAAATTCCTCGTCGTCGTTGAAGATCGATGGGCGCACCTGTGGGTTGTCGTTTGCGAGGCCCAGGCCCTGGACGATTTCCTCCTGATAGCACGACTGCCGGAACAGGTTGGGATGTTCGGATCGCACCAGGGCAATGGCCGAGACATAGGCATTCGGCTGATCTGAGGACGACGAGGCATAGACCGCGCAATAGGTATTGCGGTTCAGCGATGTGATGTCCCGTACGGTCTGTCGCGACAGGCCCGGTTCTGCGGCCATGATCTGCGGACCGAGCTTGCGCTGTTCGTCGATCGAGGCGACGAAGACGTGAAAGTTCCCGTTGCTGGCCACGACATCGATGGGGTGCCCGGCCGCCCGGCGCAAGCGGCGGACATAGGCTTCGATCCGCCTGCGATCCGCCTCTTTCACGGCGTCCGGAACCGAGGCTCCGAAGTGCAGTTCAATGCGAACGGGCTTTTCCCACCGTCGCAATTGCGCCCGGCTTTGCTGCGCCACATACCGCCCGCCCATCTGGGTATATTCGGAAAACAGGGCGATCCGTTCGAAGTTGCGGGCCAGGTCCGCAGCACTGAACGGGGTCCCGGCACCGCCGTCCTGACGCAGCAGGCCTTGTGCAACAAGCCGCTGTTCCAGCCGCGCATAAAACAGGGACAGTGCCCTACTTTCTTCCGATTGGCCAACAGTCAGTGCAGCGACCGCAACAGGTGCCGCGGGCGGTCGGATCGACGTTTCCGGCCCGGCGGATGTATCGAGCGACGACTCGCAGGCGGTCACTGCAAGGACCATCATCAGGGCTGGCAAGAGGCGAAGACCGTTCATCAGGAGTTCGGAACCGCAGAGCCTGCGGTGTCACCGACCTTGTCCTTGCGCGCGCTGGCAGAAGCGAGCGTCGTGCGAAGTTCCTTTTCCATCTGCTCCAGCTCTTTCTCGGCCTCGGCGCGGCGGGCCTTGCCTTCGTCGGCAATCTGCAGGCTTTCCTCGATGGTAGCGACCAGATCCTCGTTGGCCTGACGGACGGCGGCAATGTCGAAGACGCCGCGCTCCATCTCGGTGCGGACGACCTTGTTGGCATCGCGCAGGTTCCGGGCGTTCGCGGTCAGTAACTCGTTTGTAAGGTCGTTTGCATCGCGGACGGCTTCGGCCGCCTCGCGGGAGCGTTGGATGGTGACCGCCTGCGCCAGCTGAGTTTCCCAAAGCGGCACGGTATTCACGAGGGTGGAATTGATCTTGGTGACAAGGCTTTTATCGTTTTCCTGCACCAGCCGGATCGACGGCAGCGATTGCATCGTCACCTGCCGGGTCAGTTTCAGGTCGTGCACCCGGCGTTCGAGATCGTCGCGCGCGGCACGCAGGTCGCGCAGTTCCTGCGACCCGATCATCTTGTCATCCTCGGGCAGGGCCTCGACCTGGGTTTCCTTTGCCGGGATGGTTGTGGCGTCCAGATCGGCGAGCTTGGCTTCGCCCGCGCTGATGTACAGCCCCAGCTCCTCATAGAAATCGAGCGTCTTTTCATAGAGCTTGTCCAGGGATTTGATGTCCTTGAGCAGTACATGCTCGTGCTTGAGCAGGTCATCGGTCACCTTATCGATCTGGCCTTGCACGTTCTCGAACTTGGCGATGAAATTCGAGAACGGTGCAGCCCGGCCCAACAGCTTCTCCCACCACGACCGCTTGCGGCGCACGTCCAGTTCCGACACGGAAAACCCGCGAATTGTGGACACGATGTTGCGCAGACTGTCGCCTGCCGGGCCGACGTCCTTGTTCTTCACATCCGTCAGCATGGCCTGCGAGATCTGCTGCAACTCGGCCTGCGCGTTCGACCCGAAACTGATGATCGACTGGGTGTTGGTCATGTCCAGCTCGTCCATGCGACGGCGGATTTCGGCGGCAACCGGCGCGTCGGCCTTCTCCAGCGGCACGATCTCCGTACCCGGCTCGGGCAGGGCGACGGCGGCAACCTGATCGATTTCGGCTGTAATTTCAGCGGCCTTCTGGCGGGTAACGGTATCCATGTATCAGTCTCCGGTTGGCAGGCCGTCCGCTTTCAGACGGTCCCGCAGAACTTCTATCTCGATATCCAGATCGGTGCGATCCGAGATCAGCAGCGTTTCGCGTTTGGCCTCGATCCCGCGCTCCAGATCGTCGAGCAGGTTGAAATAATCCGCCTTCACATCGGCATCCTTGCGGGCGGCATAGAGGTCGGCGAACTTTACCGTCGCGTCGCGCGCGCCCATCAGGTAGACGCCCAGGAATTTGCGCGCCGAGGTCAGATCGCGGGGGTCGTCCTCGACCGTGCGGAACATCTCGCGGGCCTTGGCCGACAGGCTGGCGACACGGGCCGTGGCCTCGCGATCGCGGGCGCGCAACACGGCGTCGTTCATCGCGGTCAGGTGCTTTTCCGCCTCGGCAATGGACCGGGCGACCCGTTCAGTCTGGAAAGTATCGACGCCTTCCATTCCCTTGTCGGACATCGGGTCCAAACCGAACGATACGATGTGCAAGACAGCCGCCACGATGCCATACGCCAGTCCGGACAACAGCCCCGACAGGCCGGACGCGGTGGCCAATGCGACGCCGATGCCCAGTACCACTGCGCCGAAAATCTTGCGAGGCACCGCAGGGCGGCGGGCGATGCGGCGTTCGGCCCAGGCGGCCTCGGCCTTCAGGCCTTCGCGGGTCAGCACGGCACCGCCGAAAATCGCGGCGGCCGCGGCAAGGTTCATGGCCAGGCCAACCGGTCCGGGTTGCCCAAACGCGAAAATCACGGGGATCACGGACAAGGCCATCAAAATGGTCGTGCGGGCCCGTCCCTTCAGCGGCGATTTCAGGATCGGCGCGGGTGACGTCGTGATTTTGCCACGTGCATCCGTCTTTTGCCCCGTGGGACTGAATTCACCGCCGAACCGTTGCGCCATACCTAAAGCCCCCCGCCGTCGAGCATCCCGACGCCCGCCAGGGCGACCAGAACCGCAAGCGCAGCGAAGGCGATCTTCTGTAGTCCCGGCGAACCCATTCGCGTCTTCCCCCAACCCCTGCCGACAAAAAATGAGGCAGTATCACAGTATGACAAGTGACCCCACCTGTGCCAGTGCCACATCCGGCGAATGTCCGCCGTCAGCCTTTTTGTCTAAAAAGAAGATCATGAGATGCAGTTTGCTTGCGCAGATCGCCCCTCAGATCGGCACGAAGCGCGCGACCGGCCTGTACCGCGGGGCGGTCGCCAACCTCGGCCAGCCAGCGTGCCAGATGCGGCTTGTCGTCCAGCGTCTGTTGCTGACCTTCCCATAGCGAGACCCAGCCCCAGAGGCTCATGTCGGCAATGGAGTAGAAATCTCCGGCGACATAGCGGTTGTCCGACAACTGCGTATCCAGCACCCGATACAGCCGCGCGACTTCATTGCGATACCGGTCCTTGGCATAGGGCAGGTCATTTGGCGGGTCCATCGCGGGCGCGTATTTCAGGAAGTGATGCGCCTGACCGGCTATCGGGCCGACGCCGCCCATCTGCCACATCAGCCACTGATCGACGGCGATGCGCTCGCGCTCCGTCTCGCCGCAGAACCTGCCGTGCTTGCGGGCCAGATACTGCAGGATCGCGCCACTCTCGAAGATCGGGATCGGCGCGCCATCCGGGCCATCCGGGTCGATGATGGCGGGCATCCGGTTGTTCGGGCTTATGGCAAGGAATTCCGGCTTGAACTGGTCGCCCGCCCCGATATTCACGAGGTTCAGGTTATACGGCAGGTCGAATTCGTGCAGTGCGATAGATACTTTCCAGCCGTTGGGCGTCGGCCAGAAATACAATTCGATGGGTGCGGTCATTGGCGCGTCCTTCAACGGTTCGTGGCAGGTTCGGTCCGATATACGGCGTTTGCAAGCCCTGGTGCGAAGCCGTCTTGAAACCATCGGCGATATTGCGGTAATCCGGCCCGGAGGGGATTTGAACCAGCTTGCGGCCCTCGCGAAATATTCCGCTAAAGAGGTCCGGGGCGCGCGCGAAGCGTCCTCCTCCGAACATCTGGTGCCTGTCAAAGCCCCGAAGGAGGCCGCCATGAAAGATACTCCGCCCGTGTCAAACACGCGCAAGCGCAAATCCCGCACCAATGCCGTCCACGCCGGCACCCGTCGCAGCCAGTATGGAGAGGTCTCCGAAGCGATCTTCCTGACCCAGGGGTTTGTCTACGACACAGCCGAAGATGCCGAAGCGCGTTTTCTGGACGCCGGGCGCGAGGAGTTCATCTACGCGCGCTATGGAAACCCGACCGTCGCCATGTTCGAGGACCGGATCGCCGCGCTGGAAGGAACGGAAGATGCTTTCGCCTGCGCCTCCGGCATGGCCGCCGTAAACGGTGCGATGATGGCTATTCTGAAGGCGGGCGACCATGTCGTCGCGGCCCGCGCCTTGTTCGGATCTTGCCTGTATATCCTCGACGATGTGCTGCGGCGCTTCGGGGTGGAGGTGACGCTGATCGACGGCACCGATATTGACGCCTGGGCTGCGGCCATCCGCCCGGACACAAGGGTCGCTTTCTTCGAGACCATTTCCAACCCGACGCTGGAGGTCATCGACATCGCCGCCGTCGCCGACCTGGCCCATGCCGTCGGCGCGCTGGTCGTGGTCGACAACGTGTTTGCCACGCCGACCTATTCGCGGGCGATGGAGCTGGGTGCCGACGTGATCGTGTATTCAACCACAAAGCATATCGACGGGCAGGGCCGTTGTCTGGGCGGAGTGATCTGCGGCACGCGCGATTTCGTGCGCGGTGTGGCCGAACCCTATATGAAGCACACGGGCGGAAGCATGTCGCCCTTCACCGCCTGGGTCATGCTGAAGGGGCTGGAGCATCTTGATCTGCGGGTCCGCGCCCAGACCGGGACGGCAGCGCAGATCGCCACTGCGCTGGAGGGTCATCCCAAACTGTCCCGTGTGATCTATCCGCACCTGCCGTCGCATCCGCAATACGACATCGCCCTGCGCCAGATGGACGAAGGCGGCACCATGGTGGCGTTCGATCTGACCGGTGGCAAGGATGCGGCCTACCGGTTTCTGAACGCGCTCGACATCATCATCATTTCGAACAACCTGGGCGATGCGAAATCCATCGCCACACCGCCCGCGACGACCACGCACCAACGATTGCCCGAGGACCAGAAGGCCGCGCTGGGCATCACGCCCGGCCTGATCCGCCTGTCGTGTGGGCTGGAGGATAGCGGCGATCTGATTGGCGACATTCTGAACGCATTGGACGCGGCATGATGGCTGTGCGCGAAATTCGCCGGGGCCGGACGGACGACATCCCCGCGCTGATCGACATCCTCTGGCGCGGCATGCACGAGGGGGCCTTGCCTCGGTATTCAGCGCAACAGTGCAGAGCCTGGATGCCGGTTCGGCAGACGCCCGAAAGCTATGCCATCCGGCTGGCCGGGCAGGCGGTTTTCGTGGCCGAACTGGACGGTGTGCCGACCGGGTTCATGACGTTGCGCGGGGATGGCTGCGTCGACTTTGCCTATGTCGTGCCCGAGGCGCGGGGAACAGGCACCGCCGACGCGCTTTTGGCGATGCTGGTGAACCATGCGCGCATCAGTGGCATTGGCACACTGACGGCGCGTGCAAGCGACATGGCCCGCCCGTTCTTTGCGCGCCACGGCTGGACGGCCATCGCACCTGCCCCTCAGGTGCGCGATGGCGTAACGATGCCCGCGACCGATATGACCCTGCCACTTGCGGCATGATCGCCCGCAGGGTGGCCTCCCCAAGGGCAGACAAGCCTTGCTATCCTGCGTAAAATACCCACATAGCCGTCTGAGCGCGAACCGAAGGGAGGGGCATATGACTGTCCACGCACCGGATATTGAACGCCAGCCGACCGAAGCAGAAGCCCAGGCCGCAATGGCCTTGCTGAAACGATACGCTGCAAGCGGGCAGAAGCCCGATATCGACGATCATTCCCGTCTCTCGACCAGCTATCAGAAGATTGTAACGGATGACGCCTATCGCGCGACCTTGCCGGATTTGCAGAATGGTCCCGCCACGCTGATCCGGGGTTCGGACCGCCGGATACAGCATGTCGGCATCTCGAACTTCCGCCTGCCGATGCAGATCGCGACTCGCGACGGCCCACATCTGGCGCAGGTCTCGGTCACCGGCACGGTGTCGCTGGAGGCAGGGCGCAAGGGCATCAATATGTCGCGCATCATGCGGTCGTTCTATGCCCATGCGGAAACGCAGGTAGGGTTCGATGTCGTGGACGCGGTGCTGGCCGGTTACCGCGACGATCTGGACAGCCTCGATGCCCGCCTGTTGCTGACGTTCGCCCTGCCGCTGAAGGTCGAAAGTCTGCGGTCCGGCCTGACCGGTTGGCAGTATTACAATGTATCCATGGAAGTCGCCCAGACGGGCGGGACCCGTCGCCGTGTGCTGCACCTCGATTACGTTTATTCCTCGACTTGCCCCTGTTCGCTGGAGTTGTCGGAACACGCCCGCCGCACCCGCAATCAACTTGCGACGCCGCATTCGCAACGCTCCGTCGCCCGGCTTTCCGTCGAAGTCACAGGCGATACAAGCGTCGAAGACCTGATCGAGATGTGCCGGCGTCAGGTGCCCACTGAAACGCAGGTGATGGTCAAGCGCGAGGACGAACAGGCCTTCGCCGAACTGAACGCCGCCAACCCGATCTTCGTCGAAGACGCGGTCCGGCTGTTTTCCGAAGGGCTGACCGAGCTGCCTGGCGTCGGAGACTTCCGCATTGCCGCCAGCCATCAGGAGAGCCTTCACAGCCATGATGCCGTGTCGGTTCTGACCCAGGGTGACCTGTTCACCGCTGATACCCTGGACCCGCACCTGTTCGGAACGCTGATCCACGCGGGTTAGCCCCGCTTGACGCACGCGCCCTGTGCATGGTTTGAATCCAGACAGGGGCCGCGCACACCCGTCCGAGGCTTCGGCCCAAGTCGCGCATCCTTGACGTCGTTCATTCGGAGGATGCCCCTTGGCCGTCATATTCATTGTCCTCCTGAAACTAATGTCGATTTTGTCCAGCACGGTCGTGATTCCGGGCGTCTCTGCTCCGTCCGATCCCGAAGTTGCGAGGGATCCGATCGCTGATCGGTTGATGGGTCAGCAAGTGCCGGTATGACCCCCGGCTGGCCCGAGATGACACGCTCCTTCGGGCGCATCGGGGTTCTGTCCTTTGGCGGCCCGGCGGCACAGATCGCCCTGATGCATCACGAACTGGTCGAGGAGCGGGGCTGGCTGGACGAAGATACCTTCCTGCGTGGCCTTGGCTTCTGCACGCTTCTGCCGGGCCCCGAGGCGATGCAGCTTGCAACCTATGCCGGGTGGCGTCTGCGCGGCACGGCGGGGGGACTGCTGGCTGGACTTCTGTTCGTCCTGCCGGGCGCGTTGGTGATGGTCGCCTTGTCCGCGCTCTACCTTGGCTATGGTCGGCTGCCGCTGGTCGAGGCCGCGTTTCTCGGCATCAAGGCTGCGGCATTGGCCATCGTTGCGGGTGCGCTCTGGAAGCTCCGGGCCAAAGCCCTGAAAGGTCCGCTGGCCCTGGCTATCGCCACTTCGGCTTTCGTCGCGCTGTTCTTCTTCGCGGTGCCGTTCTGGATCGTGCTGGGCTCGGCCCTGGTGCTCGGGTTCGCTGTGCCGTCGGGCAAGGCCGGATCCATGCCACCGCCCGCCCAGGCCGGCACTCTGCGGACCATCGTCACATGGCTGGCGATCTGGTGGCTGCCGCTGCTGACCGTGCTGTGGCTGGCCCCAGGATCGGTTCCGGCACAGGCCGGGCTGTTCTTCAGCTGGCTGGCCACGGTCAGCTTCGGTGGAGCCTATGCAGTGTTGGCAGCCCTCGCGCAGACGGCGGTGGAAACGAACGGATGGCTGCGACCGGATCAGATGGTCGACGGGCTTGGACTGGCGGAAACGACGCCCGGCCCTCTGATCCTGGTGACACTCTTTACGGGCTGGCTGGGTGGCGCGCAGGTCAGTGTCGGCACGGCGATCGCGACGGCGCTGGTGACACTCTGGGCGACGTTCACGCCGTGCTTCCTGTGGATATTCGCAGGTGCCCCGCATCTGGAGCGACTGACCGCCAATCCCCGACTGCGCGGCGCACTCGATATGGTCTCGGCGGCGGTGGCAGGGGTCATCGCAAACCTGTCGGTCTGGTTCGCGGTCCATATCCTGTTCACTGATGTGCGGAATTCTTCTCCGCCCGTGCCATTGCCAGGATCGCTGGATGGGCGCGCGCTGATGCTGGCACTCCTGGCCTTCGTCTGGCTGCTGGTCCTGAAGCGTGGACTGCCGGAGACGCTGGCACTGGCCGCGCTGGCGGGGGCCGCACTGTTCCTGTTTGTCTAGATCGCCGCGCGCACCGCATCGGCCACGTCATCGACGACACGGTTCAGCAGGCCATCGTCTTCCGCTTCGGCCATCACGCGGATCAACGGCTCGGTCCCCGACGCGCGGATCAACAGACGTCCGCTGCCGTTCAGCGCGGCTTCGGCGGCGGCAATCGCAGTCTTGACGCGCGCGGTCTCCAACGGCGTGGCTCCGGCATCGTAGCGCACGTTCTCCAGCCGCTGCGGCACCGGGACGAAACTGTGCATCAGATCGGCCGCGGGCAGACCGGTGCGCACCATCTCGGCCAGAAACTGCAGCGCGGCGATCAAGCCGTCGCCGGTGGTCGTGTGGTCCGTCATGACGATGTGCCCCGATTGTTCGCCCCCCAGGTTGTAGCCGCCTGACCGCATCGCCTCGACCACGTGCCGGTCTCCGACTTTGGTGCGCAACAGGCGCAGACCCTTGTCGTCCAGATATCGTTCCAGGCCCAGGTTGGACATGACCGTGGCCACAAGCGCGTTGCCGTTCAGCCGTCCCTCGGCGGCCCAACGGGTGGCGAACAGCGCCATCAGTTGATCGCCATCCGCCACGTTTCCTTGGGCATCCAGGATCATCACCCTGTCGGCATCGCCGTCCAGCGCGATACCCACGTCTGCATCATGTGCGACGACGGCCTGCGCGCAGGTGTCGGTCTGCGTCGATCCGCAGTCGAGGTTGATGTTGCGTCCGTTCGGCGCAACGCCGATGGGAATGACGGTCGCACCCAGTTCCGACAGCACGTCGGGCGCGGCGCGATAGGCGGCCCCATTGGCGCAATCGATCACCACGCGCAGCCCTTCCAGCGACATACCGGACGGAATGGTGGTCTTGGCGTATTCGACATAACGTCCGCGCCCGTCTTCGATGCGCTTGGCGCGCCCGATACTGGGTGCCTCGGCCAGATCCACGCCATCTTTGACCATACGTTCGATCTCGGCTTCGGCCTCGTCGGACAACTTGAAGCCATCGGGGCCGAAGAACTTAATTCCGTTGTCGTCTGCCGGATTGTGGCTGGCGCTGATCATGACGCCCAGATCGGCGCGCATCGACCGCGCCAGCAGTCCCACCGCAGGCGTCGGCACCGGACCCAGCAGCAGCACATTCATGCCCGTCGAGGTAAGTCCCGCTGTCAGCGCGTTTTCCAGCATATAGCCCGATTGCCGCGTGTCCTTGCCGATCACAACGCGGTGGGCGGCATATCCCGTCCCCTCGCGCCGGAAATACCGGCCCGCCGCGGCCCCGAGGCGCAGTGCCATCTCGGCTGTCATGTTGCCTTGGTTGGCGCGTCCGCGCACGCCGTCAGTTCCAAACAGGGCCATTGTAACCTCCCACTTCGCGCCACAGTGCGATGCCTTGCGCCACCGCCGTCACATCGTGAACCCGGTGCATCTGGACGCCTTGTGCCACGGCAGCGAGGGTAACCGCCAGAGTGCCCGGCATCCGATCCGCGGCCTGCGGCGCGCTGCCGATTGCGCCGATGAACCGTTTGCGCGATGCGCCCAGCAGAATCGGAAGACCCAGTCCGTGGAACAGTGCGATGCGGCGCAGCAGGTCAAGGTTGTGGTCCTGCGTCTTGCCGAATCCGATCCCCGGATCGACCATGATCCGGTCACGCGGAATGCCTGCCGCCACCGCTGCGTCGACCCGCGATGCCAGGGCGTCATACACATCCAGTGCCACATCGGCATATCGCGGATCGTCCTGCATCGTCTCGGGCGCGCCCTGCGCATGCATCAGGCAGACCGCCGCGCCAGACGCGGCGATCGTGGCCGCCATGTCGGCGTCGAAGGTCATCGCAGATACGTCGTTGACCAGCACCGCGCCCGCCGCCACCGCGGCCTGCGCCACCGGGGCCTTGCGCGTGTCGATGGACAGGGCGCGTCCACGCAGGGCCGCGATCACCGGGTGGACCCGCTCGATTTCCACAGCGGCCGAGACCTCCGCCGCGCCGGGCCGGGTGCTTTCACCCCCGATATCGAGGATGTCCGCCCGCGACATTGCATCAGCCTGCGTGCGCGCCGCATCGGGATGCAAAAAGAGGCCGCCATCGGAAAAGCTGTCGGGCGTGACGTTCAGGATGCCCATGATCGACGGGCGATCCATCGGGATGCCACACAGGGGCGGGCGCGGCGCGATCAGCGGGGCCAGTTCGGCGTCGGACAGGTCGCCGACCGGGACAATCACGGGTCTGCGGTCACGTTCGCAGATCTCGACCCTGTCAAACCGCATCCAGCCACCGGCAAGACGCGGACCATCCGATATCGTTGCAGGCAAGGGCCGCAGATAGCGCATCAGATCGCGTCCAGCGTCACAGCCTGACGTTCAATCGCAGCGGTGGGGGCATCCGGCGTGACAATCTCCACCGCGCCGAATGTCTGCGCGAACCACCGCGCCAGGCTGGGCGCGTCGAAACCGTCCGGTCCCTCGGTCGCGTCCAGCACCAGCCGTGAGGGGGCCCAGACCGTCAATCCGGCGTGACGCATCGACCAGTCCAGCTCGGTCCGGCTGTCGACGACCACGCAGCGACGGTCGCGGGCCGCCAAGCGCCATGCAGCCTGTTCCAGTGCCAAAAGCGCGATGCGGCGTCCGGCCATCGGCTGATCCGTCGCGGGCGGCACGAAGTCGAGGCTGGCGACCAGAACCGTCGGCACCGGATCAGCGGCCAGCCGGTCCAGAAGTGCGGGCAATGCGGCATCGTCCTGTGCACCCGGCGGTAACAGGACCACGCGGGGCCGGGGAGTATCGTCGGACAGGTCGATGGCGGGCGATTGCGACCGCGAACGGACAATTTCCACACCCAGAAGATGCGGCCCGCGGTCCAGCTTTTCGATCCGCACGAAGACACGGGCGGCGCGGTCGTGTTGCAGGACGCGCGCGGCCAGCCGTTCGGCCAGAGTTTCCAGCAGGTTCATGCGCTCTGCGTCCAACACCGTATCGATCGCCTCGATCAGCGTGTCATAGCTCAGGATGCCATCGACATCGTCGCTCACGATGGCTTCGGTGTCGGGGATAACTTCCGCGACGATGTCAAAGCGCACCCGTTGCGTGATGCCGCGTTCCAGCTGGAATGCACCGATCTCGACCTCGCGGATATGATCGCGCAGGGAAATGCGATCCAGCGGCAGTCCTGTCGCGCGCGCCCGGTCCAGCGGGGCGGCGAAGGCAAGGCGCAGAGCTTCCTGCTCGGACTCAGTATCGCTGGCTGGGGCATGCGGGACGGAACGGACGGACATGGCGGACCTCGCGATCGGAGCAGACAGGGCGTCCCCCTCAGACCACGGCAGGCGCGCGGACGAAAGCCCCGGCGTGTGCCGGAGGGTCCGGAGGCGACCTTCAGGCGTCAGGACCCTGTCTGTGGAAAATGTGCCGCCCGACCTTGACCGTACGCGGATAGGCAGCTGCCCAGTAAGGGTCTACATAATCGGCGTGGTAGAGCGTTGCATTGCGGGTCAGCAGACGTGGAGCGCCATCGATCAGACGCCGGGCAACCCGCCCTGCCTTGTCCCATGCCTTGGGTTCGGTGACCCGTTCGGGGATACCATCGCAGGTATAGCTGAACTGACATGCGTTCAGTTTTCCCGTGCCCTGATTGACGACGTCGCAGACCGTGTCCGGATACCGCTTGGAATCGACGCGGTTCAGAACGACTTCGGCCACGGCAACCTGACCGTCCAGCGGCTCGCCCCTGGCTTCGAAATAGATCGCCTCGGTCAGGCAGCGCCATTGCGCATCGCCGGTGGCCGGGGGCGTATCAGCGAGTGCGGTATCGTTTTGAACACCGGGGCCGCGGTTTTCATCGCGCAATCGTGCCTTTCCCTGTTGCGACAAAGGCTGCGCCGCTCGCACCAGTTCTGTGTCCGGCGCATCCCGCGTCAAGCGGGCGAGGCGGCTGAACCCCCGCATTTCCACCCCGCCGGCCATCGACATGGCCAGCGATTGCGCCTGCGCAGCCTGCGTGGCGGCCAGGATCAACCCGACGCATACGAACAACAGGCCCGTAAGGGCCTTTTTCCAGATCATCGACAATTCGTACCCCTGAACCGTTTCATCCCGCGCAAGGCCTACACGGCTCGCGTTAGCGAAGCGTGAATCCGGCGCTTGTTGCGTCATGGGGGGAATTGGGACCGGCAACGATGATGCGCAATGCGACCGGTCGCCTTCGCTACGTCACGGCACCAGAGTCCGCGGTATCTTGCCGTTGCGGGCAAATTTCGGCGTCAATCCGCCTTTTTCGCTGCGAGTATCGTGGCTTGTGCTGCGGCCAGCTTGGCGACAGGCACACGGAACGGAGAACAGCTGACATAGTCGAACCCTGCAAAGCGGCAGAAGGCGATCGATTCGGGGTTGCCGCCATGTTCGCCGCACAGCCCCAGGATCACCTTTGGGTTCGCCTTGCGACCGCGTGAGGCCCCCAGCAGCAGCAACTCGCCCACGCCCTCGACGTCCAGCGTTCCGAAGGGGTCTTCCGGGTAGACGCCTTCGTTGACATAAGCCGACATGAACCGGCCAGCATCGTCGCGGGACAACCCATAGGTCATCTGCGTCAGATCATTGGTTCCGAAGCTGAGGAACGCTGCCTGTTCAGCAATTTCCCCGGCCCGCAAGGCCGCGCGCGGCGTTTCCACCATGACGCCAAGGTCATAGTCGAAATCAACGCCGGTTTCGTCACGCACCTTTGCCGCCACCCCGTCCAGCCGACGCTTGACCAGTTCGACTTCGCGTCGCGCGGTTACCAGCGGGATCATGATTTCGGGCCGCACGTCCACACCCTTGGCCAAGGCGGCGACCGTCGCTTCGAAAATGGCGCGGGCCTGCATTTCATAGATTTCGGGCAGGGCGATGCCCAACCGTACGCCGCGCATGCCCAGCATGGGGTTGTATTCCTGCATCGACTCGATCCGGGCTTTTACCTCCGACAGGGGCCGGTCCAACGCCTCGGCCAAAGATCTGATGCCGTCGGTTTCATTGGGCAGAAATTCATGCAGCGGCGGATCCAGCAAGCGGATGCAGACCGGCAGGCCAGACATAAGGCTGAACAAAGCGGTGAAATCGTCGCGCTGCATCGGCAGAAGGCGATCCAGGGCGGCGGCGCGATCGGCCCCCGTTTCAGCGAAGATCATCTCGCGCATGACGGTCAGGCGTCCGCTTTCGAAGAACATATGCTCCGTCCGGCACAGGCCGATACCGTCGACGCCAAATGTGCGCGACAAAGTTGCGTCGGCCACCGTGTCGGCGTTGACCCGGATGCCGATGTCCCGGACATCATCCGACCAGGCCATCAGGTCGCCAAAGGCCCCGTTCAGCGCCGGTTCGGTGGTGGCGACGCGACCTTCCATCACTTCGCCGGTGGAACCGTCGACCGTGATCTCATCGCCTTCGCGCAGCACACGTCCGTCGGCCAGGATCACGCGACGCTTTTTATGGCTGACGTGCAGTCCGATCGCGCCGGTAACGCAGGGCAGGCCCAGACCGCGTGCGATGACGGCTGCGTGACTGGTCGTGCCGCCGCGTTCTGTCAGCACCGCATCGGCGGCATGCATGCCGCGTACGTCGTCGGGCGAAGTTTCACGCCGAACCAGAATGCAGGCCTCGTCGCGCGATTGCGCAGCCTGCGCGGCCGCACTATCGAATACGATCCGACCGGCAGCGGCTCCGGGCGAGGCGGCGATACCGCGCGCCAGAACAACACGTTCAGCCCCGGGATCGACCTGTCGATGCAGCAGGCGCGACAGCGTATCGGGCGACACCCGCAGCAACGCCTCGGACCGCGGAATGATTCCATCGCGGGCAAGCGCGGCGGCTATGGCGACCGACGCACGGGCCTCGCGCGGGCAGCGCACGGCGTCCAGAACGGCCAGACGACCCTGGTCGATAGTGAATTCGACCTGCATTTCTTCGCGCAGACGCTTGCGACAGCGTGCCCCGACTTTCAGCAGTTCGCCATAGACCTCGGGCAGAAGGTCTTCCAGCGAAGGCCCCCGCTCGTCTCGCGTCAGATAGATCGCCTTGTCGCTGTTGCGCAAATCACGTCGGCCCATGGCCTGACCCATATAGCGGCCCGTGACCTTCGGCTCGCCGGTGGCGGGGTTGACGAATTGCACGACGCCAGACCCCGATTGCCCCGGCCCCATGCCCTGCGCCATGCGTTGAACGACCAGACCCAGTCCGGCATCGCCGGGCGCGCCCTTGGCCTGTCGCAACAGACGGGCAGAGGTGCCATCCCAAGCGCGCGCCATCGAGCGCAGAACGGCGGCCAACTGATCGGCGATGGACTGCGGGAAGGGGTCGTCGATCTCTTCCTCGTAGATGATGCAGGCCTCGGACGGAGTCTTGGCGGCGTCAAAAGGTTCTTCGTCCAAGCGCATGACTTCAATGGCAAAAGACCGGATGAATCTCAGATAGAGCTTGTCGGCAGCGGCATGGCCCAGCGTCTTCGACAACCAGCCGTGCGCGGCGTCGTTCATGCCGATGTTCAGCACCGCGTTCGGCCCGCCCCAGTCCGCCGCCTCGCTGGAAGAGCGGACGGACAGCAGCATCGGCTCGCCTTCGAACAGGCCGATCAGGGTGGCAAGGTCGGGCATCTGCCCTTCGGCGATTTCACGGACGGTGGCGAAGGGGATGGCAACGGTCTGCGGCACCGGCAGGTCCATGCGAATAAGGCGTTGCAGGCACTTGGCACGGTTGCCATGCCGCGCGACCCGAATGTCGGCGGTGGGCGTGACCGGGGTGAAGCCGGGTATGTCGAGCATGGTCTCAACCTCGGGCGATTGTGCGCATGCAGCGTAAACTAATGTTGCGCCGCAGCATGGCAAGTTCTACGAGGCCGATCCTAAGATTTCCGTAACGTCTGCCTAGCCCTCGATACGTCGAAGTGCCGGTGTGTTGCCGGTATGCCGTCGGGTATTACCCCGGTATTACCCGGAGCATACCATGTTTACGCGCTGATCCGCGACAGGTCGGCAATCTTGGTGCAGGTGCGCACGATTTCCGACAGCATGTTCAGGCGATTCCGGCGCAGGATCGGAGTATCGGCATTGACCTGCACCGCCTCGAAAAACGCATCCACCGGCGCGCGCAGGTCGGCCAGCGCGGTCATGGCGACGGGGTAGTCCTCGGACGCCAGGGCCGCGTCGATCCTCGGACGGGCGGCTTCGATGGCATCGAACAGCGCGCGCTCCTCGTCGGTCTCGGCCAGCTTGCGCTCGGCACCGTAGCTGTATTCGACGCCGTCCTGTTCTTCGGCCTGCGTCAGGATGTTTTTCGCCCGCCGGTAACCCTGCATTAGGTTTTCCCCGTTATCAGTTGCAAGGAAGGCGTTGAGGGCGCGGGCACGGGCGACGAGCTTCGAAAAATCCATCGATAGAGTACCATCAAAGAAAAGGTCGAAAACGTCGTAGCGGACGCCCTCCTCGCGGAGTTGGCCTTTGAGGCGGTCATGGAAGTAAGCGAGGAGGCTTTCTCTGAGGAGAATGTTTTCTTCGGAAAGACGCGGTTCTATGCGGTCTTTCTTGTCGACTGGTTCGAGAATATCCAGTGGGTCACTCTTTGGATCGGGTAAACCGTCAGCGGCCGCGAGGACGGATTGCAAAGCGATCCGAGACCGCTTCCTTGCGTTCTCTTCAAAAGGAAGCATTGCGGAACTAATAATTCGACCGAGAGGAAGCGACTGTTCCGACTGCAACACCAACCGAATGACCCCCAACGCCGCGCGACGGAGCGCGAAAGGATCCTTCGATCCCGTGGGCTTCTCATTCTCCCACCAGAACCCGGCCAGCGTGTCCAGTTTGTCCGCCAGCGCCACGGCCACCGAGACTGGCGCGGTCGGCACGTCGTCGGACGGCCCGAGCGGCGAATAATGCTCCTGCGCGGCAGCGGCGACTTCCGGTGCTTCTCCGGCGGCTTGGGCGTAGTAGCGGCCCATCAGGCCCTGCAATTCGGGGAACTCGTAGACCATTTCGGACGACAGGTCGGCCTTGGCCAGACGCGCGGCGCGCTCGGCCAGATCGGGGTCGGCGCCGACGGCGGGGGCGATTTCGCGGGCGAGGGCGGCGATGCGGTCGATGCGCTTGGCCTGGCTCCCGAGTTTGGCGTGGAAGGTGACGTTGCCCAGCGCGTCGAGCCAGGGCGCGGCCCAGTCGTCACCGCCCGCCTTGGCAATGCGCAAGTCGTTTTCCCAGAAGAATTTCGCATCGGCCAGGCGCGCGGACAGCACCTTGTTGTTGCCCGCAAGGATGGTCGCGCCGTGGTCTGCCGTTTCGCGGTTGGCGACGGTGATGAAGCAGACGATCTTGCCGGATTTATTGCGCACCGAGAAGAACTTCTGATGCTCCTTCATCGAGGTCTGGAGCACTTCGGACGGCAGGTCGAGGTAATCGGCCCCGATCTCGCCCATCAACACGACGGGCCATTCGACCAGCCCCGCGACCTCGGCCAGCAGGCCCTTGTCCTCGACCACCTCCAGCCCGGCGGCGAAGGCCTGATTGGTGGCGTCCTGCCAGATGGCGTCGGCGCGTTCTTCGGACGAGAGAACCACCTTCGCGCGTTTCAGCTTGGCCTCGTAGTCGTCGAAGGATTTCACCGCGAAGCGGCCCGGCGCCATGAAGCGGTGACCTTCGGTCGTATCGCCCGAAACGATACCGTCGATGTCGAGCGGCACGATTTCCGCCCCGTCCTCGCGCACGAGGATGCACAGGATCGACCGCAACGGGCGCACCCATTTCAGCGACCCGGTGCCCCAGCGCATGGATTTCGGCCAGGGGAAACCGCGCACCGCCGCCTCCAGCACCTCGGCCACGATTGCGGGCGCGGCACGGCCCGGTTTCGTGATCCGGGCCATATAGACCTGACCTTTCTTGTCGTCGGCCACGACAAGCTGGTCCTGCGTCAGTCCGGTGGAGCGCAGAAATCCGTCCAGCGCTTTTTCCGGCGCGCCGACCTTGGGGCCTTTGCGGTCCTCGGTGGTGGTTGGACTTTCGTCGGTCAGCCCGTGGATCGACAGCGTCAGGCGACGCGGCGTGCAATGGGCGATGGCGCCCGCATAGGTCAGCCCGCCCTCGACCAGACCGTCGGTGACAAGGCGCTTGAGGTCGTCGGCGGCGCGGCGTTGCATGCGCGCCGGAATCTCTTCGGAAAACAACTCGATCAGCAGGTCGGACATATCTAGAGGCTTCCCTCGATCAGCGGCTCGTAGGTTTCGCGGTCGGGGCAGGCCTCGCCCACCGGGGTGCCGTCGTAAGCCTTGCGGCCGCAATCGTTCAGTTCGTTCCAGGCCCAGCCGCGCCCGTCGCCGGTCAGCGCGACGACGCGATCCACCCCGTAGGCGACGTTCGGATAGGCCGTGTAGGCCACCGCTTCGCCCGAGGTCAGCAATTCGCCGACATAGCCCGCGTCATAACAGTCGAACCAGTCGGGTGCGATGGTTGGGCCGGGGTCGGTCCGAAGGATTACCGGAATTTCCTCTCCGAGGGTGGAGACGTCAAGAAGGTGCTGGAAACAAGCGCGAAACCCCAAGGGGGAAGCGTTGGAGATGATCGCCTCCACGTTCTGGGCCGGCAGGGTCGTCAGTGCGCCGTCCGGCGAGGCCAGCGTCAGGGTCACGGGGCCGTCGGCAGGGGCATAATAGCCGCGCGTCTGGGCATACCAGATACCGCCGCCGACAAGCAGCGAGGTGACGAGGATGGCGATGACGGCGAACTTGCCCATATTGGTCCCTTCCGGGGTTGCGGCGGTCCGGGCGGGTTACAACGAGCCTTGGGCCGGGGCAAGCGCGAGGCAGGGTGCGGTCAGTGCCAGTCCATCTCGATCCTGGGATGTGTGCGGAATCTGGCGGCCTGCCGGAGCGCATCCGTCCGGGCGGCGAGTTCGGGCAAGCTGCGCTCATGGGTCTCGACAAATATATGGTCGATCCGGTCGCAGACGGGGTCGTTCAGCAGGCGCTCCAGCAGGGCCACTTCGGAGCCTTCTATGTCGATCTTGAGGACACCGATGTCGGTATCGAGGCGCGTCAGGTAGGCTACGAAATCGATCAGGGGGACGGTTACAAGGTTTTCCGCATCGACGTTGCCCTTCGTCCCGAGGAGCGAGGAACTTTCCGATGCCAGCGCCGGGTCGGCATCGAAATCGACCCGGCGATAGAGGGGCACGGTGTCGTCGCGGTCACCTGCGGCGGCGTTGACGACCTGCACATTCGAGAGGTGGGCCACGTTTTCGCGCAGGCGCTCCACCGTCCATGGATCGGGTTCAAACGCTATGACGCGGGCGGCTTGGCGCGCCATGGCGACTAATATGTGCCGATATTTGCGCCCAGATCGATGCAGACCTGCCCTTCCGCCGCTTTCACTGCGGCGTCGAACGCAGCCTGGACAACGGGCTTTCGCGCCGCCTGCTGCTTGCGGGCATAGCGCCGTCTCCTGGCACCGGAAGCTTGATTGGCGCAGAATAGAAGGCGACGCGCAGATTGCGCGCCAAGCTCATGCCGCGTCCTCGGTCCAGCCGCCCGCGCGGGTCAGAAGGAAGGCATCCGCACAGGCCTTGGCCAGCGCCCGGACGCGCCCGATATAGGCCTGGCGTTCGGTGACCGAGATGACGCCGCGCGCGTCCAGCAGGTTGAAGATATGGCTGGCCTTGATGCACTGGTCATAGGCCGGGTGAACCATGATGATGCGTTTGCCGGTCTTGGGATCATCAGCCGGTTGCGACAGGATTTCGGCGCAATGCGCCTCGGCCTCATCGAAGTGGCGCAGCAGGACGGCGGTGTCGGCTGTGTCGAAATTCCAGCGGGCGTATTCTTCCTCGGTCTGTTTGAAGATGTCGCCATATGTCAGCGCAATCGCGGCGGAGGGGTCGTTGAACGGCATGTCCATGACGTGATCGATGCCAAGCACATACATCGCCAGACGTTCCAGTCCGTAGGTCAGTTCGCCCGACACGGGATGGCAGTCGTGGCCGCCGACCTGCTGGAAATAGGTGAACTGGCTGACTTCCATGCCGTCGCACCAGACCTCCCAGCCCAGACCCCAGGCGCCCAGCGTCGGGCTTTCCCAGTCGTCTTCGACGAAGCGGATATCGTGCAGACCGGCGTCGATGCCGATGGCCTGCAGCGAACCCAGATACAGTTCCTGCAGGTCTGGCGGGCTGGGTTTGATCAGAACCTGATACTGATAATAATGCTGCAATCTGTTCGGATTCTCGCCGTAACGCCCGTCGGTCGGGCGGCGCGATGGCTGCACATAGGCCGCGGCCCAGGGCCTTGGTCCAAGCGCGCGCAGTGTCGTGGCCGGGTGGAACGTGCCCGCGCCGACCTCCATGTCATAGGGTTGCAACATGGCGCAGCCCTTGGTCGCCCAGTAGGTCTGAAGCCGCAGGATTATCTCCTGAAAGCTGCGGGGGGCGTCATGCACGGTCATCTGGCGTCTCCGATCCGGTCGAAACCGCGTCTAAGCGGCATGATCAGGCCCGTCAACGCAGGGTGCAGACGCGATCGAAAGGCGCTGATCAGCAGCGCGGACCGAGATCTGCCCGCAAGAGACCCCGGCGGAGCATGTCCGGTTATGAATCCTGACGCTAGGCTGTCCAGAAGCGCCGCGTGAACAATACGTAGACCACCATCAGCTCCAGCCGCCCGATCAGCATCGCGGCTGCCAGCAACCATTTCGCCGTGTCGCTCAGCGACGCGAAGTTGCCCGCAGGGCCGATAATGTCGCCCAGACCCGGCCCGATGTTGGCAACCGCCGTGGCCGCGCCCGAAACGCTGGTCACCAAGTCCAGTCCGGTCATAGCCAGCGCCACCGAAAAAACGCCCAGCGTCACGACGAAGAGCACGAAGAACGCCATGACCGAAGACAGCACGTCTTCCGACACCGCCACACCGTCATAGCGCGCCCGGAATATGCCGTGGGGTGAATGCACACGGCGGATCTGCGCCTTCACCGCCGCGAACAGGATCTGGTAGCGGAATATCTTGACCGAACAGGTTGTCGATCCGGCACAACCGCCGATCAATCCGCTGAAGAAGAAGATGGCGATGATGAAGCCGCCCCATTTCATGTAGTCCACGCTGGCATAGCCTGTCCCGGTCAGGATCGAGGCGATGTTGAACAAGGCTTCGCGTATGGCCTGTTCGACTGAAAAGTCGTCGAACAGGATCAGCGCACCTGCCACCGTCATCACCAGTGTCGCGGCCGTACCCAGGAAGGCCCGCACCTGACTGTTCGACAGGATCGGCCGACCCGATCCGTTCACCAGTTGCACATACAGGACGAAGGGCAGGGCCGAGGCCAGCATGAACACCGTGGCGATATATTCCGTCGGACCCTGAAACGTCGCGAAACTGGCATCGTAGTTGGCGAACCCGCCGGTAGACACAGTGGTCATCGCATGGACGATCGCATCGAACATGCCCATGCCCGCCGCGCCATAGGCCAGCGCACAGAGCACCGTGATCCCCAGGTAGATCGAGGATATGGTGGAACTGATCTGTGCCGCGCGGGGCAGAACCTTGCCCATCGTATCGAAGGCCTCGGACCGGAAAATCTGCATGCCGCCGACACGCAGCTCCGGCAGGAACACCATTGCGACGACGATGACGCCGATGCCGCCGAACCATTGCAGCAGCCCGCGCCAGAGCAGGATGCCCGCCGGCAGATCATCCAGACCCGTGATGACGGTCGAGCCGGTGGTGGTCAGGCCGGACATCGCCTCGAAGAAAGCATCCGTATAACTGAGATCGGAGGCTCCGATCATCAGGGGCAGGGCCGCGAAGACCGGCAGCATCAGCCAGACCGCGGTGGTCAGCAGGAACGTCTGTTGCAGCGACAGCCGGTCGCGCACCGCGTTTGCCGTCGCCAGCGAGATGCACATGCCGACAAGAATGGTGATCAGGCCGGATTCGACGAAGACCGGCCAATGGCCGTTCCCCTCGATGATATCGGCGATAAGCGGCAGCGCCATCGACGCGCCGAGGGCCATCAGCAAAAGGCCGATCACGTATCCGACGGGGCGCACGTCCAGCATTCAAGCGGTGTCCGCCGCCGGGACTGCGCTGTCAAGCGAGGCGCGTGCGATGGCGCGGCGTCAGAGGCGTTTGCGCCCGCCCGATTGCGACACGGCCAGACCGCAGGCAATCAGCGCCAGCGCCAGATAGAACCGGCCGGGCAGATCTTCGGACAGGATCAGCGCGCCGAACAGCATCGACCAGACCGGCACCTGATAGTTCACCAGCGTCATGAACGACGGCCCGGCCGAGCGGATGACCTGTACCCGGAGCAGGACGGCGAAGGCCGTGGGCACCAGTCCCAGAAAGACGATCGCCGCCATGATGCCGGGGTCCGCCGCGCCCGGCGCGCCCTCGACCACAAGCATCGTGGGCACCAGGACAACGGCCCCGACCCCCAGCGTCAGCGCCGACAGCCATATTCCGTCGATGGGTGGGCAGCGGCGCGTCAGGATCGAGCCGACGGCGTAACAAACCGTCGCGGCGATGCAGGCCAGCCGACCCAATGCCACCAGATCGCCGCCACCCGCCGCCGTTATGCCCGGACCGAGCAGGACCAGAGCGCCCGTCAGACCCAGTGCAAAACCACTGCCCTTGCGCCACGTCAGCCGGTCGCCGGGCACCAGCCAATGCGCCAGCGGCAATACGAACAACGGCAGAACCGCCATCGACAGGCCCGCGAAGGCCGAGGCGACGTATTGCTGGCCCCACGACAGCAGAAGAAAGGGAATCGCCGTGGTCAGCAGGCCCAGCATCACGATGTATCCGGCCAGCAGGCCCGACCATCGCGGCATCGGTCGGCCCATCATCACCACCAGCGACAGCAGCGCCACAGCCCCCAGTGTCGTGCGCGCCGTGGCAACCGTGACCGGCCCGTACCCGCGCAAGGCGATGGACACGACCATGAACGTGCCGCCCCAAATCAGCCCGAGGGCGATGACCGAGGCATAGTTGCCGAGGGTCGGTTGCGAAACGGGGGTGTCGGTCGTGCTTGCCATGATCGCGGACCTAGCCTTTGGGCAGGCGGTTGGACAGGGTGTGCGGCTCCGGTGCGCATGATCGCCATGCTTCAGTTGCGATCATTAGCGCCAGGGATCACATTTCGCCGGAGCTTGAGCATACACAAGATGCGAGCAGCCGGGGATACGGGCAGACGCGGGTCCATACAGATCAGGCCCCGTCAGTAAAGAGAAAGGCCACCCTGAGGCGGCCTTTCGTCAGTCATGGCTTACAGATATCAGTTGCGCGCTTTGTCGACCATCTTGCCGGCTGAAATCCACGGCATCATGCCGCGCAGCTTTTCGCCCGTCTCTTCGATCTGATGCTCGTCGTTCAAACGGCGGGTGGCCTTGAACGACGGTTGCCCGACCATGTTTTCGGCCATGAAATCGCGGACGAACTTGCCGGTCTGGATGTCGGTCAGAACCTCTTTCATGCGCTTCTTGGTCTCGTCGTAGGGCAGGATACGCGGGCCGCTGACGTATTCGCCATACTCGGCCGTGTTCGAGATCGAGTAGTTCATGTTGGCGATGCCGCCCTCGTAGATCAGATCGACGATCAGCTTCACTTCGTGCAGGCATTCGAAATAGGCCATCTCGGGCGCATAACCGGCCTCGACCAGCGTCTCGAAGCCCATGCGGATCAACTCGACCAGACCACCGCACAGCACGGCCTGCTCACCGAACAGGTCGGTTTCGCATTCCTCGCGGAAGTTTGTCTCGATGATGCCGGAGCGTCCGCCCCCGATGGCCGAGCAATACGACAGGCCGATTTCCAGCGCGCGACCGGAGGCATCGTTGTCGACGGCGACAAGGCAGGGCACGCCGCCGCCCTTGACGTATTCGCCGCGCACGGTGTGGCCGGGGCCCTTGGGCGCCATCATGATGACGTCGACGCCGGGCTTGGGTTCGATCAGGCCGAAGTGGACGTTCAGGCCGTGGGCGAAGGCGATGGCCGCGCCGTCCTTGAGGTTGTCATGGACGTGGTTCTTGTAGGTCTGGGCCTGCAGTTCGTCGGGCATGGTGAACATGATCAGGTCGCACCAGGCGGCGGCCTCTTCGATGCCCATGACCTTCAGGCCTTCGCCTTCGGCCTTGGCGCGTGAGGGGGAGCCTTCGCGCAGGGCGACGACGACGTTCTTCGCGCCAGAATCGCGCAGATTGAGCGCATGGGCGTGGCCCTGGCTGCCATAGCCGAGGATGGCGACCTTCATGTCCTTGATCAGGTTAACGTCGCAGTCGCGGTCATAGTAAACGCGCATCGGGGAGTCCTCCGTGGGGTGTATCTGGCGGGAGGGATAGCGGCGTGGATGGGGGAAGCCGAGAAGGGTTACTTGGAAATCTTGGCTAATTTTTGCGATAGTCATTCGTCAGTCGATCAAATATCGTGTTTTTCATGTTAGACGATATTGACCGCCATCTTTTGCGCCAATGGCAGGCCGATCCCGATCTGACGGCGACCGATCTTGCCGCCATCCTCGGGTTGCCCGCGGCCCGCGTGTCCCGCCGCATCGACCGATTGCGGGAAACGGGCGTGCTGCGCGGTGTGCATGGTGTGATCGACTGGGGTGCGCTGGGATATGCGGTCGAGGTCAGCCTTCGAATCCAGCTCGACAAGACCGTGCCGGGGGCCTTCGACCGTTTCATGGACGCCGCACGCAAAGTGCCGGAGGTGACGCAGATGCAGACATTTCTGGGCCGTGTCGACCTGCGCCTGACGGTGATCGCGCGCGATATGGGGCATTGGCAGACGCTGTATCGCGACCGGATTCTGACCTTGCCGCATATCGCCGAAATCGAGGCTCTGATGCATGTCGCGAACGTCAAGACCGACCAGAGCCTGCCGATATGACAGACCTTATCGACGCCACCGACCGTGCGATCCTGCGCGTGGTGCAGACCAATGCCACGCTGTCTGCCGGAGCCGTGGGCCGAGCCGTGGGTCTATCGCAACCGGCAGCGTGGCGGCGGCTGCGGCGGCTGCGCGATGCGGGCATCCTGCGGGGACGGGAGTTGTCGTTCGATATGGAAAAGCTGGGCTTCGGGGTGACGGTCTTCCTTGGGATCAAGCTGGCCACCAAGGGTCGCGTCTCGCTGGAAGATTTCGAACGGGCGGTTGCTGCCATTCCCGAAGTGCGGCGCGTCGAACATGTCTTGGGCCGCTATGATTATCGTCTGCGGATCACCGCCCGCGATCTGGCCGATTTCGAGCGTGTCCTGCGCAGGCGGGTGATGGCCCTGCCCGGTGTCGGCGAAGTGGAGGCGAATGTCCTGCTGTCCGAGGAACGCCTGCCGGGGCCGCTTTGACGGGGTGTCGACAGGCGCATTGAAGGTCCGCGCCCGACATGAAACACTCTTGCGAAATCATTGGCGGAGACGACGCATGGCCCTTCTAGACACGGTCGACCCACAGGGTCTGGACGAATTTTCCGTGGTGTTCACCGACCGCTCGCTGAATTCCATGTCAGCCGGCTTTCAGCAGGTCATGCGCGATCTGCATGCCGGTCTGACCGAGGTCTACAATGCCGAACACCTGGCTATCATCCCCGGTGGCGGCACCTTCGGGATGGAAGCGGTCGCCCGGCAGTTCGGGCAGGGGGCCAAGGCCCTCATCGTTCGCAACGGATGGTTCAGCTATCGCTGGTCGCAGATCATCGAGACCGGAGCCTTCAGCGAGGGGACCGAGGTTCTGAAAGCGCGCCAGTCCGGCAATGACAGCCGCAGCCCCTTCGCGCCTGCCCCGATCGCGGAAGTCACGGCCCGCATCCGCGAAACCCGCCCTGATATCGTTTTCGCACCGCACGTTGAAACCAGCGCGGGCGTGATCCTGCCCGACGATTACATCAAGGCGCTGTCGGACGCGGCGCATGAAGTGGGTGCGCTGATGGTTCTGGACTGCATCGCGTCCGACAG
>Ga0209634_1000183_pt1 | contig 49667 bp, 42 predicted proteins | sample LinPmetageLP40_FD_184043 | JGI IMG/M metagenome (GOLD analysis project Ga0209634, IMG submission 184043) | Marine viral communities from the Pacific Ocean - LP-40 (SPAdes) (version 2) | ecosystem: Environmental > Aquatic > Marine > Oceanic | place: Pacific Ocean | collected 2010-08-26
ATAAAATAAACAAGGTGCGCTAGATGTCTTAGTAGGAGTCTTTACGTACTGCCGCATCTTATGTGCGTTGACTTACATACCACCATACCTTGTTAGTCTGCTTAACATCACTGACTTTACAGTGCCCAACATAATTCTATTAGAGGTTGGTTTTTAAAATATATTCAGTATTGCTTTGATTACATACAGGTCATTACAGAACAGTATAATACTGAGTAAATAAATACTCAGTACTATACATTCTAACCTATGTTCTTTCCTAAACATACTTATACTTTTCATTAGGATTCATAGCAAGATAACATATACCTAATACTACAAATAAAGCTGCATATACACTTGACATCATAGTCAGTGCATTTGCATCAGCACCACTTGTAGCATGTAATGCTTCATACAGTCCTATTATAGTTGCTAATAAAGATGCTAAACAAAGACTTGCTACTAATTTAGCTATAAATGTCTTTTTCTTTTTGTATAAATCTTTCTTTACTATCTTTTCTTTGATAGTAGTTCTTGTTTGTAATTCTATTACAAAGCATAAGATTAACAGTTGATACTGTCTAGTTCTTATTGAGGACTTACCCCAAGCACTATAGCCTATTGCAAGGCCGATTACTTTTTCTAATTTTAAATCTAAGTTGATTCTTTTGTCTAATAATTGCATGATTTTATGGTATTAGTTTATAATTAAGTTAGTGGCAGTAATAGGAGTCGAACCTATATAATCCAGGGCCATCATAAGAGCTATCATTCCTATGTGGTACTGCCATGTTTAAAAGGAGGGGCATTCCCCTCCCTTATAGTTTTATATTAATGCTAAGTAGTTTGCTGTGCCTATTGTTGTTACACAATATATAATGGCTGATACTAATGTTGTTGTTATTAAAGACAAGAACGTTAGTTTAATTTTATCTGATAGTAACATATGTATGATTTTGTAAGTAAATAAAAAATTAAGCCATAACAATTAAATGCTATGGCTTATCAATGCTTTAAGCATTAGGATTAACTAACCATAATGGGTTAGTAATCACTCCTGAAATAACAGTGTATTCTTTCATGACAAAGGATTTAAAAGGTTAAACAATCGGGTTAGTTATAGTATAAAATCTTATTCAAAGGAAAAAGAGACTGAAAAAGGGGAGCAACTCTCCCCCGTTTCTTACTCGCATACAACCTCGTTGTACGTCTCAACGCCATCACCCTCAACGATGTCAACGGAGTTGGCATCGAGCCACTCTTGGACAGCAGCTTTAGCTGCTTCCTCTCCGAGCTCAGTGTAGCTCGCTGTTATAAACTTACGCGCAAAGATTGTGCGCTCATCATCAAAGAGTCCCTCTTTGGCTTTCTTAAACATTGCTTGTACATAGTCATCTGTTACTACGAATTTTACGAATTCTATTTTCATGTTATGATTTTTTTGTACGGGGGCAACGTTGCCCACGCATTCTTTAGAGGGAGTCGTTGACATTGTTACTTACCACTTAATCGAAATCTTATGCACGCATATAAAAAATATATGGGGGGTATATTACCAATTAAAAAAAAGACACTAAATAAGAATAAGTGTAAAAAATAAAATTATAAGCTAATAGATAGACTACTACTGACACACAGCCAAAACATGCTGGTACTAAAAATAGTACCTAAAAGGCAGTATAGGTACTAAAAATAGTACTTATGCATTAGTTATTGTAATATAATTATAATATCTTTACGGTATGGGAAACAGGATAATTAAGAAGCGCAGTACCAAGAAGCAACAGTTTGATGTGGGCAAGTATGTAAACTCTGAAACAGGAGAAATGCTAGCATCTGAGTTAGGCAAAGATAAGATGTCTGTGAATATAACAGAAGAAGGTGGGTGTGTTATTATTACTTCTGACGATTATATAGTTCTTGATTCTAAAACAGTTAAGTATCTGTCAACTGAATTGTCTAGAACTGAAATAAATTCTATGATTATGATGGCGACTGATCTGAAAACGCCCCTTAACATCGTATACAATGGACCACAACCTCACACTAATCAATCACTACAGAAGTTTTTAGGCTATAGTTCTAAGGCAATGTTTTTAAAACTACTTAGTAAGCTTATGAAGGTAGGAGTTATCTACCAACTTAAAGGTAGAATAAGAGATGAGGTTAGAGTAATTTATATGTTAAACCCATTTATCGCACGTAAACGTAAAACCATAGACAAAGAAGTATTTAATGTATTTCATCCTTTTGTATAAATATTATAATAATTAAATAATTCTTGTTAGTTGTTATAATATTATTATATTTGCTGCAAGATGATATGTGTTTCACTAGATACTAATGATAGCATTCTTTTAAAATCAAAAGATAAAAGCTTTCATGCGTTGTTTTATATTATAAGACAAATACCTGATACCACAAACGTGTGGTATAGTGATAGAGTAAATAAAAAAATGGTATGTGATGAGTTATCTGTATCTGGTCCTGCACTGGAAAAGATGTTGAGCTCACTGCGCGAGCGAGAGCTGCTTGTTAAAGTATCACGAGGTAAATACAAATTATCAGAATTATTATTAGAGGATTACTGATGGAGATTGGAGAATTGGAATCAGATGATCTTGGAGAGATTATTACAAAGTCTAGGGTCTTAGAAAAAAGATTTAAAAAATATTGCCGACAGCACAGTAAAATTTTTAAAGCTACTATATTCTTAGGCCCTGACAAAATTATTTTAAAATGTTATTTAACAGATGAAGACAGCAGAAAAATTAGCGATAGCTAAAGAATTATTAGCCACAGCTTTTGTGGTAGCCTCAGAAAAATCAACAGCAGAAGGACTTACTTTTAAATATAAATCTTATCCTGAAGAAGTTCAGGAAGATAAGTTTATACTTAAAGCTTGGCATGTAGATATTATAGTAGGTGAATTAGGACACGGAGAAAAAACTATACAACAGTTTAGACTTCCTAGACCTAATAACATTGATGCTAAGAATATGGAATACCATGCTATTGTAGAAGTACTTGCTACACTTACACAAGGAGCATTAGTTACTTGGTATGAGATAGGAAAAATTTTAGCAAATGATAAAGAAATGCAAAAAGAAGTAATAGATGAAGCAACGAAAAGTAATATCCCTACCGACAAATAGTACTAAAATTTATCGACAGGTATTAGCCTTTATGAATTTTATGCTAAACTTAACTCCACAAGAACGAGATGTTCTTGCAGAGCTTGTTAGTTTAAATAATGAATATGAAGCTTTGCCAGAAGACAAACGCGCTAAGTTTATTCTATCAACTGATGTTAGAAAAGAAATAAGAGAAGGGTTAGATATTCCTGAAAAACAATTTAATGTTATTATATCTAAGCTTCGTAAAAAAACTATGTTTGGTAAACCATTAATAAATGAAAACAATGTGCTTCATTCTGAACTGCAGTTTAAACCTGACAATGATGGTTTTAGAATAGAAGTTAATTTAGTAATGACTACTGCAATTAAAAAAGAAGAGGTTATAGAAAAAGTAAAAGAAGAAAAAATTCCACCAAAAGAATACAAACATGATGCTACTAAAGCTCCTGTTATTGAAGAAAAAGAATTTGATTTTACTATCGACATGCCTGATGAATAAACAAAAAGAAATATTAAAAAAAATTGCAGCTTCACACGGCATAAGTATTGCTCAGGCAGAAGAAATATGGAAACTACTAGGGAATAAAATATCAGATGTTATAAGCAGTGATCATAAAACAGATGAAATATTTGACGAAAATAAATTTCCTATCATACATATAGATAGTTTTGGAAAGTTTGTGCCTAATAAAAGAAAAATAAATCATGCGAATTTTTGCATCAAAAAGAAAAAAAATGAACTTAACACTTGAAGTACATATAAATGATTCTAAAGATAAATACCTAACTACTTTTTATAAGATAGATGCATTGTCTAAAAATCCTAAAGGCGGGTCAATTATATTTTTAGCAGGAGTACAATATAAATGTTCGTTGCCTTATGAAAGTCTTTGGGATAAACTTAAAAAACTTCAAAAATGAAAGCTTTATATGAAAACAATTTTTGGGACATACATCCTGAATTAAAAATCATAGAAGAGTTTAATAAAGTCTACACCGCAGACAAATCTAAACAAAAGTCTAATAGCTCACGTACAATGTGGGCTATTGACTTTGCATATAATCCTGAGTCTAGATTTTTTAATCTTCCTAATAAATTAGATATAATCTCTAAAGACTTTTTAAAGGATCCTAAATTTAAATGGGAAAGCTTAGATGAAATAATTGACATATATAAAAACATAGTATTATCAGATGCAGAAAGAGCGCTAGTTAGTTGGAACGAGATTATGGGAATGAGAGATAAGTCTTTAAAAAAACTATACAAAGAAGCTTTAAACGTACAACACATAGGAGAAGTAGATACAAAAATTTTAAAAGAAATAGATACTATGTTAGCTAATACAGCTAAGTTATTTGATGATTATAAAAAAATTAAAAAAGATTACGAAGAAGATAAGATCAAGAAAAAAGGAAAAAGTATTGTATCTTTAACTGAATCAGGAGAAATATAAATGGATAACATTTGGGAAAATAGAGGAAAAATTTTATCTGGTATAAAAAACTTATTACTTAGAGATAAGTATATAGAAGAAATAGCAGCTGATAGGCAGAAGACTTGTGATGCATGTAATCATAAATCTACAGAATGCAGCGCTTTAATAACAGAGTGTTGTAAAGTATGTGGTTGTTCTTTAAAGTTTAAAACCAGATCTCTGGAGTCTTCTTGTCCTAAAGATAAATGGCCTAGTATAGATGATAAATAATAAAAATTATAAATTAGATGAGATACCAAAGTTTCATCCTGTATTAGAACATTATGAACGTCTTTCATTTTGGAAAGCAGAAAAACGTAAATGCATAGAAGGATATTGGCAACAAGGAAAATGGATGCCTGGTCCATTATATTATTATGTAAACTTCCATAACATACAATTTGAAGATGAGTATTCTGTATCACAAGCATTTGGTTTACCGTTTCTACGTGATATAGATTGGGAACTATTTTTAATTTATGAAGAGTGCAGAGGCTTTTCAGGCTTTACAAAAGACACGCAATATACATGTGATAGAAAGTATGGACCCGAAAAAGAATTAGCTTTAAAACTTAAACGTATTACTAAAGAAGAGATAAAAAGATTAAAATATATTCCTGCAAGAGAATACTTACGAAAAAACCACAGTAAAAGTTTAGGTAAGCCCTTATATAAAAACTCAGCAAAACATTTTATTAGCATACAATCTAGGGGTGGAGGTAAATCATATGCTACATCAGGCATAGCTGAACATAATTTTTTATTCGACGGAGCTACAGATTATGATGATTACTTATCTAGAAAAAAGAGTAAAAACTTTTTAGCATCAGATACTATTATAGGGGCAATTGATACTAAGTACTCAATACCTCTTATGAAAAAAGTTACTACAGCTTATGAGCTCCTACCTGGAAGCTTTCAATTAGGAGATGAGTTTTATCCGTCGCCTTTATCGATATCTTATACAGGTTCTTTTATGGCTAACAGAGAAGCAACTACACGTACAGGATCCGTAATGCGACATCGTACATTTAAAGATAATCCGCTAGCAGCCAATGGTACACGTCCTAACTTAGTAGCATTAGATGAGGTTGGTTTCATGTATAACATAAAAGAATCTTGGGGAGCAATTGAAGCAACACAAGCTTCTAAAGCAAAAAAGAATCTTGTTATATGGGCGCTTGGAACAGGAGGGCTTGTGTCTGGTCGAGCAGCATTGTATGCAGAAAGTATATTTAGAAATCCCGATGATTATAATTGTGTTACTTTTGAAGATCATTTTGAAAACAGAGGCACTATAGGATATTTTGTTCCTTATTCTCTCACACTAAATGAATTCAAGAAAGGACCTAATCTTATAACAGATGAGAGTTTATCTAGAGTATATATAGAAGATAAAAGAGAAACTGCTAAAAAATCTCCTGACCCCACAGTATATCAGACAGAAATAATTAACGGTCCTATGTTGCCGTCAGAAGCTTTCTTAGTTTTAGAAGGAGCATTCTTTCCTACACTACAATTAAAAGAACAGCTAGCAGAAGTAGAAGGAGGTAAATATTCAAAATACACAGACGCTAGTTTTAAAGGTATTCTTAGTTTTGATAAAGATAATAAAGTAGAATTTAGTACTATACAAGATCTTAAACCTATAAGAAAGTTTCCGCTAAATAAAAATGACGGCAAACGTGGTTGTGTAGAATTATGGGTTAAGCCTCAAACTAATCCTGAAGGCGTAGTGCCTAGAAATGTTTACATAGCTGGAATAGATGTTGTAGATAAAGATAAATCTACTACTGACTCATTGCCTTCTATATTTATAATGAATAGGTTAACTAGGCAATTAGTAGCAGAATATACAGGAAGAAGTAATGAAGCAAAAGATTTTTACGAAATATGCAGAATGCTTTTGTTATATTACAATGCTGTAGGTATGTATGAAAAAAACCTTATAGGGTTATTTAATTATTTTGACCGACATAAATGTACATATTTACTTGCAGACACGCCTTATCAACTTAGATCTTCTGATACATATAAGCAATCAGGAAATACTTCTAAAGGTATTAACGCTTCAAGTGCTGTAAACTCAGAAGGGCGTAATATGGTTAAATCCTGGTTACAAGAAACTATATCTATTAAATCAGAAGTTAAAGTATATGAAACGTTATACTCATCTGCATTAGTAACAGAACTTGTAATGTGGAATCCTCAAGGAAACTTTGATAGAGTATCTGCGTTAATAATGTTAATGTGGTTAGATTCAACTATGTATAAAGAGACTAATAAACGTGTAGAAGAAGTTAAAGGGTTCTTAGACAACGATTACTTCTCTAATATGGGCGTACTAAAAAAGAAAGTTGTAGGCACTATAGATTCAAATTATTATTCATAGATTTGTGTAAATAAAAAATTATTGTTATTATGAGCAAAACATCTAGTTTAGAAGATCAAGGATTTATTAATTTTCCAAGACAAAAATTATCTGATGCTCAGAAAACAGATGCTTGGTATAAAAGAAATATAGATTACGCAGAAAATTTATTAACATCAGATGTTAATTTAAGAAACAGTTTTAAGAATAAAAGGATTAACTACAATCTAAGAGCTAATGTAATATCTCCTAGAGACTTTGAAAAATTTATTAACCCTGATAATTTAGACTTAGATTCTTTACCAGCTAGCTTCCAGCATATAGGAATTGAAAATACAAAGATTAATTTATTACTAGGAGAATATTCTAAACGTAAAAAAGAATTTAAAGCTTATATTTCATCAGGAGATCAAGACGGCATATCTAGAAAAGAAGAGCAGTTGATGGACCAGATTACACAAGAGATGGTTGGAATTATTCAAACAGAATCTATAAGTCCTGAAGAAATACAAAAAAGATTACAAGATCTTGAAAAATATCAAAACTATGGTTTTCAAGATATGAGTGAAATAGTTGCTAATAAGATTCTTAAAAAAGAATATAAAGAAGGTAACTTTGATTTTACATTTCTTAGAACATTTGAAGATTTGCTTACAGCAGGTGAAGAAATAATGTATTGCGGAGTATTAGGAGGAGAACCTGTTATGCGACGAGTTAATCCTATGAATGTATATACTCTTGGAGGAAGTTCTATGTTTATAGAAGATGCAGACATTATTGTAGAATATGGTTATAAATCTGTAGGAGGAGTTATAGATGATTATTGGGATACTCTTAAACCTAGAGATATAGATTTCTTAGAAAAAGGAACTGTAGATACAAGTATGGACGGTGGAGGCGGGATAGGCCTTAATAGAGATATTTCTATATTTGATTTTTACGGAGAAGCTGGAGCATTAGATATATTTCATCCTAATGAAGCAGGTGTTAGAACATTTGCAGGAGCATTTGATTCTTATGGTAACGTAAGAGTTATGAAAGTATGTTGGAGATCTAGACGTAAAATTGGAGAACTTACATATTTTGATGATGAAGGTGTAGAACAAAAAGATTGGGTTCCTGAAGATTACAGGCCAAATAAAGAATTAGGAGAAAAAGTAAAATGGATATGGGTAAATGAATGGATGGAAGGTACTAAGATTGCCGACCATATTTACACTACTATGCGTCCTGTACCATTTGCTAGCAAATCATTAGTTAATAAATCCAAAGGGACCCCTCCATATATTGGCTCCGTTAATTCAACTAACGATTATAAAGTCCAATCTCTTATGGACATAATGAAGCCTCTTGCATATTCCTATGATATCGCTTACTACAAAAGAGAGCTTGAAATAGCTACGTATAAGGGGTCCTTTACTGCTATTAACTCTGCACTTGTTCCATCAGGATGGGATCCTAAAGAATGGATGCGATATGTAACAGTAAATAAATTTGCTTGGTTAGATCCAACTAATGAAATACTTAAAGGACCTGCGCAAGGTAAATCAGCAGGACAATTTAATCAGCTGACTGCGCAACAAGTAAATATAGGAGATCCTAATGCAATAGGCATGTATACTAATTTACTTGTAGATATAGAAAACACATTAGGTAAATTAGCTGGTGTATCTGGAGCACGAGAAGGCCAAATACAAAATAGAGAAGCAGTAGGTAATGTAGAAAGAGAAGTAGCACAGACATCTCACATTACAGAAAAATGGTTTGCTATAGATCAAAACTTCAGAAAAAGAGCATTAACTAAATTTTTAGAATGTTGTAAATATGCATATAAAGCAAATCCTCAAAAAGGTCAATTTTTACTTGACGATATGAGTCAACAATTTATTACTCATTTTGACGAGTTTGCTTCAACAGAATACGATTTACATTTATCTAATTCTACAAGTGATACGCAATTGTACAACGATATTAAAGCGCTTTCACAAGCAGCTATACAAAACGGCCAAGCAACTATTTCAGATTTAGTAGCTATATCACAATCTGATTCTGTACAAGACATTGCTAAAAAACTTGAAAATTCTGCAAAAAGAATTAAAGAAGAAAACGAACAAATGCAACAACAGCAAATGGAGCAACAGCAGCAAATGCAACAAGCTCAAATGGAACAAGCTCAACAACAACAAGAAATTGATCTTAAAAAACATGATGATAAAATAGCTGTAGATAGAGAAAAAATTCAAGCTAGTTTAGAAATAGCAGCTATGAAAGAAATGAATAATAACTATCGTACTGAGTCAGGCTTATTAGATTCAGATAGTAATGGAATTGCTGATGAATTAGATCTTAGAAGAACAGAAATAGAAGAGAAAAGAAACGATCAAAAATCAGAATTAGAACAAGCTAAATTAGATGAACAAATACGATCTAATCAAGCTAAAGAAAACATTGCTGTAGAAAAAATGGGTCTTGAAAAAGAAAGAACTAGGGTAATGAAAAACAAATAAAGCTATAGGATTATAGCACATACTTATAAATAGATTTAAGTTTATTTATAAAAATAATTTTAATATTGTAACCAAATAAAGACAGCAAACAAATGAGTGAAGAAAAAGAAGATTTATTTGAGGGACTTCAAATAATGTCTCCAGAAGAATTAAACGCAGTCGTGGAGTCTGACGAAAATTCTGAAGAAGAAGGAGAAGAAAAGAACAAAGTTAAAGATACTCCTGAAGGAGTTTTTACTCCTGTATCTTCTGAAGAAGGAGAAGGTTCTTATGAAAATACTAAGAACCAATCTAAAGAAGAAGGTAAAACCGCTACCTCAAACGAGAGGAGTGAAGAAATTTATAAAGGGCTAATTAAAGAATTAGTAGAGTCTAATATTATTACTGCTGCAGAAGCTGATAAGTTAGACGAACTAGAAGGTTCATTAGATACTATTAAAGAACTAATGAATAAAACGGTTCAAACTAATTTTAAAGCTGCAGAAGAACAGTGGAAAGAAAATATGCCTGCTGCTAAAAAGAGATTTTTAGAAATTGAAGATGCTTTTGATGAAACCGATCAAGCTATTATGATGGCACAACGGTTAGAATTTTTTGATCAAGTAGATGAGGAAAAAATTAAATCAGATACAAAACTTCAACAAGAAATTTATTATGATTTATTAAAATCAAAAAATTTCACAGATGATCAAGCAGTAGAAGCAATACAAGACGCTATGGCTGTTAAAAATTTAGAAAGTAAAGCTTTAAAAGCAATTCCTGAATTAAAAAACCAAGCTCATGCAGTAGTTACACAAGCAAAAGAATATAAAGCAGCTAAAACTAAACAACAAGTTGATGAACAAAATAAAGCTTTTGAATCATTAATTACTAATATAGATGCAAGACAATCTTTTGTAGATGGCATAAGTCTTAATAAAATAAGTAAAGAAAAGGTTAAGCAAAATATTTTAAATCCTGTTTATACTGATAAAAAAACAGGCAGAGAATACAATAGTTTGATGTATAAACAAACTAGAAATCCTGGAGAGTTTGAGATGTTGATTAATTATTACGACACTTTAGGATTGTTTAATTTAGATAAAGAAGGAAAATTTAAACCAGATATTTCTAAATTAAAACAAGTTGCTAAAACAAAAGCAATTAATGATCTTGATAAGATTATTGCAAAAGAAGATAGAAACGTAGGTAGAAATACTTCTGTAGAAACTTCTGAAAAGACTGGAAACATATTAGATATGTTAGAGCGGTCAATGAAAAAGTAAAAAAAGTTAAATAAATATATTCGTTAAACAAATAATACAAATCAAAAAATGGCACAATTACTTCCATTACAAAAGTATGAAGCGAAGGATTACAATGGTTTAGTCACTGACAACCATTTCCACGCTTTGTACCAACAAAAGCCTCAATTGATTAGTAACGTAATTCGTGAGATTTACAAAACTAATCTACAAGGTAAACTTCGTGAATTCGTAGATCGTTTCCCAGTAAAAGAAGTGGAACAAGAAAACGGATTTTACAATTGGATGTTGCAGGGGCAACACGACAAAAATCTTCCACTAGTTGATGCAGAAACTATCGATGGATCTTCTATTTCTGCAGGGACGTTCCCAGCAAACGTAGGTTCTAACGGTGAGCGTTTCTACTTAATCTTTGACGAAGCTCTATTTGAAGAAACTAACGTTCTTCGTGGAGAAGTTGATGATTATCATCTATTAGTTAAAAAAGCGATGGACGCAGGTTCACGTTTCAAGTTTGAAGTTGAATTAGTAACAGATAGCTCTACTAAATCTATTCCTTCTGAGGAATTAGCAATTGGTACACGTTGGTCTAAGTTTTACTCACTTTCTCCTTCAACTCTTTCTTACCAAGGTTCTAAGCCTTACTTCACATCTCCTTGGAGAATGGAAAATCGTCCATCTACATTACGTATGGAATATGAAGTAGCTGGTAACACAATCAACAAAGGTAAAAACGAACCACTTGAGTTCGGATTTAACTACAAAGGACAAACAGAATCAATCTGGATTAACTATCAAGATATGGTTGCTCATCACCAATGTGAAGAGATGTTTGCTCGTATGTTGATGTATGGTAAGAAAAACTGGACATCTGATCACAAGTACCTAAACAAAGATGACAAGACTAAATATGCAGTTGAGTCAGGTGCAGGTTTCTTTGATCAAATCGCTCCTTCTAACGTACATTACTACAACACTTACGATCTTGATTGGCATCTAGAGTTGCTTCTTGATATGGGAGTTGGTAAAATCGAAAGAGGTAAAAGAACTATTCATTTACTTACAGGTGAATTTGGTGCAATTGAAATCTCTAAGCAGATTCAAGAAAAGAGAGGCCAATTAAACGTAACTGTTATTCAGGATCGTTTTATTGATTCAAACTCTAAGCCAGGTAACATTGGTGGTAATAACACTAAAGCTACACAGAAACCACAATACAACATTTATGAGTGGTACAACGGAGTTACTATTATGGTTGAAATCCTTGATTTCTTCGATGATGATGTATACTTCCCACAACGTCACCCAGATGGAAAAGGTATCGTAGAATCTCACAGAATTCTTGCTCTTGACTATGGTGATACTGCAGGTATCTACCGAGTTAAGCCAAAAGGAGTTCCAGATTACAATTGGGCATATATCCCAGGTATGAGAGATCCTTTCTCAGCAGGTGGTAAAGGTAGTCCTAAAATGGTTGCTTCACGAGTAGACGGTTATGAAGTTCACTTCCAGAAATGGGGAGGAATGATGATCGAAGATCCTACAAAAGTAGTTGACCTAAGATTACTAGTAGAACGGTAAAAGTTTCTAGTTGACATAATAAGTCCCCCAGAGTTGATAGCCTTGGGGGGCTTTTATAAAGAGAATTTAAAGACAGCAAATAAAAAATAAAATGGCAAAAACAGCAGAAAAAGAAAAAGTGGTATATGGTACTTTTCTGCAAGACAGAGTGGTTTCAATTAAACCAGTAGAGTCTTCAGGAAAATGGAGTAACTTATTAGTAAAAGGACAAGACAAACAAAGAGATCCTTTTTTATATAATAAAGTAAAACGTAGTTACCAAGTGCCCTTAAATAGCCAAACAAGGGGTGGCGGAGTTAAAGTAATTCTTGACGATCAACACAGAGTGAAGATTGAAAAGTATAAAGAAAGTTATCCAAACGGGATGACACAAAAAGAGTTCTTTGAAACAGAGTTAGGGGCAAATTTAAATACTACCCTAAAAACAGATGACAACTTCTGGAGATCAGATAGAAGGGGTAGAGTTATTCTTACAAAAGAAGGAGCTACTCTTACTTTAAGCAGATCTTTAGATATGTTAAAGTATTTAATTTTACTTTCTAATAAGATGTTGGTATCACCATCTTATGATGAAAGAATTTTAAAAGCAACATATGAATTTATGGTTGTAGATGAAGATAAAGTAACTGTTAAGAAACTAGCAGAAGCAACTGTTAAAGCAGATGCCTTTGTTAAGTTTGCTGAAATTACAAACAGCAAGGCTTCTATTACAGGATTTATTAAATCATTAGGCCGTACAATTCCAGCAACTGCCTCATTAGATTGGCTAAAAAGTGAAGTATTAAATGTGGTTGAAAAAGACCCTAAATACTTTTTAGAAATAGTTAATCATCCGCAGTATAAAGATCGTATCTTTGTACAAGAAGCGACTGAAGCAGGAGCTATAATTAGAAAAGGAAATAAGCGATATACTCTAGATAACGGATCAGAGTTAGGAGACTTAACAGACACAATAATGTTTTTAAGTAATCCTGATAATCAAGAAGTTAAAATGAGAATAAAAGCTAAAGTAGATTTAAAAAAACGTAAATAATGACTGCAAATCAAATGGCCGATATGTTAGAGGAGAAGTTAGACAGAGCTGATAGCTTTGGTTCTCCTGGATACGAAGATTTCGATCTTACATCCGTATTAACAGAAGCGCAACATTTGTATGTCAAAAAGTTTTTTGATGAAATGAATAATCGAAAGCAGAAAGGCTTCGAGGAAACAGAGATAAGGAACCAAGGGTTATCAGCATTAGTTAAGGATGGTGATAACCTTACGGTTTCAGCTGATCAAATAGGTACAATTGTAAATAATAACGTAACAGGAAAGTTTTACGATTTACCCAATGATCATATGTATACTATTTACGAAGAGTGTACAATTGATAAAAAAGAATGTGATACTGGGTCATTTATAATTGCTTGGGTAGATGTAGTAGCCCACAACGAAATGCAAAGGTATAACTGGAGTAAATATAAAAAACCGTTTTATAGAATAGACGGAAACTCTAGAGTTTGGCGTTCAGAATTTAGCAGAAAAACCTCAGCGTTTAATCCTGCAGATACTGAAACAAGAAAACGCCATGAGTTATTTACTGATGGAACTTTTAATGTAACTAACTACCATATTAGATACGTTAAAAATCCAAAAGAAATAAAGGTAGAAAGAGCTAATTCTGCCAATCAAAGAAATTGCGAGCTTGATACTAGTACTCATGTAGTGATAGTAGGCATAGCAACAGATTTGATGCTACAACGTGTAAAAGAACAGAAGGTTCAAACAATTGAGAACTTTCGAGACTTAGAATAAATAAATAAAGTATAAATTTTTTAAACAATTAAAAATGTTAAGAACCGCAGACAACGTGTTTAGTGTCGTATTAGACAAAAACGCAACAACTACCGCAGCAGTTAATACTGCAGTAGCCGTAGGAGCAGTAGTAACCAAAGACAATCTTCCTTTAGGAGCAGTTGTTCTTGTAGACGCAGGAATGCGCAGAATGAACGGAGCAGCATATGGAGCAGCAGATCGTTTTCGTTTTGTACAAGGACGAGGAGCAACTAAATCATTAATGATTTCTCCAATGCTTACTAAAGCTTCTACTAAAATTTCAAGTAGTAATTACAGACTACCTGTAGAACAAGTAAGTGTTGTAGGATACAACGGAACAACAGGAGCTCTTCCTATAGCTAACTCAACAGACTTCTTTATTAAAATTCGTAAGAATGATAATGATGCAGCTAACCGTTCACAACCAATGAGTCTTTTTGCAGGACCAGTTAAAACTGATGCTACAGCTACTCAAGCTGAATTAGCTTTTGCACTTCGTTTAAACGGAGTAAAAAACTTTTCTGATGAGCCAGCAAATAATTATCTTACTTTTGATGTTATTTGCGATAATGCAGGTGTTGCTACTCCAGCAGGTGTAGGTACAGTTACTGCTACAGTAGGATCAAGAGTTATAACTACATCAGGTACAACTCCAGCAACTACTTTTCCAGTAGGTTCTGCTATTAGATTAGGTACAGGTCTTACTGACCCAATTTATAAAGTAACTGCTGTAAATAATGCTGCTAAAACAGTTACTGTAGACACTCCAATTGTAACATCTGCTACTCTTACAGTAGGTAATGCAGAATCAATAAATGTTGCAGGTGTAGCTGCTGCTGCTTGCGGAATTAGAATGACAGGTGTTCAAGCTAATTTTAATGTAAACTCTTTCCGTGATTATTATGTAAATCGTTTCTCAGTAGCATTCTCTGATGCTTCAACGTTAGTTACTACAACAGGAGCTCGAACAGGTTCTGGTGTATGGCAACAAGTTGCTATGGATGAGTACATGAGTTACGGATTTGAAGGTGAAAACAGCATGTTAGGTGTTCCACCACGAATGAGAGATCAAGAAGTAGCAGTTGATGGAAAATACGGATGTATAGAAGTATCTTGGACAGAAAGTATCCAAGGATTGGTTTCTTTGCAAGGAGGTAAAGGATCAGTATTATTCTATATCAATCTTCAAGCAGGAGGTGCATTAGGCGCAGCTTCTTCAGGAGTTGATGTAGCAACTATCTTAGGGGTAGCTGCAGCAGACGTACAACAATAGTAAATTCTCCACCCACAGTAGTCCCGCCATAAATTTTGCTGTCTATGGCGGGCTACTATATTTTTTAACTTGATTTTAAAAGTGTTATGGCTCTCAATCCTAAAATTTCAGTATCATTAACTAATAAATGTAACAAGATTACAATTGTCGAAGAAACTGGACCCTTTGTAATTACATCTAATGAGGGAGGATGGGGAACTCCTAACATAAGCACTAGCGATATAAGATTAGCGAATGTTCAATTTTTTAATTCAAGTCAGACTCCTGCAATAGCAGCATCTGGAACAGGTACTATATCAGGTACAACATTTACAGATGTTACTCATATATCAGGAACTTTTGCCATAGGCCAAACTCTTACGGGCGTAGGCATAGCCGCAGGCACAAAAATTACAGCATTACTTACAGGAACAGGCGCTAATAATGGCGGAACATATACTGTCAGTATAGCACAAACTACCGCTTCTACAACTATTAGCGGTAATCTTATAACACAAAATTATATATTAAAAGACGGCAGTACAGATGTATACGCAACTGTAGCTGGTGCTCCAACTCCTGGAAGATTTACAGCATTACTAGAAAATGCTTGGGCAGGAACAGACGGAGTTTTTCAAATAGTATATACAATAACAACAGCATCTGCTACTTACACTAATGATAAGCAATATCAATTATTCTTATGTAATCTTTGTAATTGTAAAGATGGTTTAGTTGCTAGATTAATAGACGCATGTGATACTAAAACTGTACAACGATTAAAAACAGAGGTAGATCAGATGGAAATTTATATTCACGGAATCCAAACAGCATTTGCTTGTGGAGATTTTGATACTGCAGAAGCTATTCTTACTGCAGCTAAAACATATTGTGATACTCTAACAGAGTGTTCAAGTAATTGCTAATATTAAAAACTAATAAAAATGGGTTGTAAAAGTTGTAGTGATGTAACATTATTAAGCGGAAATGACGGAAACGGTATTCAAACTGTAGTAGATAATGGGAACGGTACGTTTACTTTTTTCTTTACAGATGGAAGTACATTTACAACTCCTGATTTTGACGGTACAGCTGGAGCCGCTGGAGCTGCAGCAACTCTTGCAGTTGGAACAGTAACTACAGGAGCACCTGGTACAGCACCTACTGTAACAAATACAGGTTCTTCTTCAGCAGCAGTTTTTGCATTTCAATTTCCTATTGGAATAGGTCATGATAATACTTTATTTGTAGATCTTGGATTTGGAGCAACTGCAGGTGTGCGTGAAAGAATAGATAAACCTTGGAATACAATTGGTGCAGCAATAACAGCTGCTACATCAGGAGACACTGTACATATTAGAGCAGGGTCTTATACAGAAGACATAACTTTAAAAAACGGAGTTGATATTTATTGCGAAGAAGGTGTAGTTATAAATGGTAAAATAACTGATGCAGCAGCAACTGTTGTTTGTAATTTAACAGGAAATGCAATTTTAATAGATTCAAATGCTGGTAATCAATGTATAGAAATAACAGGAGCTAATTCTGACGTAGAAATTCATTTACGCAGAATTACTAATACAGGTACAGGTATATATCAAAAACCTGTTTCTGCAAGCAATAGACTATTAGTTGAAACAGATGTTCTTTCAGGAAGCATTCAAAATTATTTTGTATCTGCAAGAGGAGCATCTTATTGTACAGTTATAGTAAATCAACATGCAGAAAGCGCAGCTTCTACTACTAATGCATTTGCTGGAGTAGATGTTAGGCAATCATTTTCAGGAGAAATGAATTTTAAATGTCCAAAAATGACTATTGGAACAGGCTCAAATGCTGAATCAGGAAGAGCTTTGTCCATAGAAGGAGATACTACTAGCACTGCTAAAGTATATTTTGAAGTAGATAGTATAGTTAATAATCATGAACTTGCAACTTCATCTAAATCGTATGGAACATTAAATGCAAATGGAAACGGTAAATACATAGTAAAAGTTAAAGATTGTTATTCAAAAAGTAGAGAAGGACTTGTAGTAGGTGGATCCGATGTAACAGGAACTCCAACTTCTGCTACAGGAGTTGTTATTTTTGAAGGAATGATATTTTCTAGAGATAACGCAGCTTTTAGAATGTTTGGAGTAAATAACGTAGCTACTACTACAAGAGCTGTTATTAGAAATTCATCTTTAATGAGAGGAGTAAATCCAAATGCAACTGATACTATTACAGGAAGAGATAGGCTTTCTGTAATAATTTTTGGAGATGCAGGATTTGGAACTACTTCTTTATTTGCTTCAAATTATATGAATGCAGAATTTATAGATACACAAATAGTTAAAAACGCAGATCAAACTATTACAGCTTATAATGAAAATAGTAACGATAATGCTGCAGTATGTATACAAGGAGGAAATAATAAAATATATTTTAAAGGATGTGATATTGTAAATGGAATAGAAAACCAAACTCCTGTATCTTCTGATTGTATAGCATCATTTAGTGCTAGTAATACTAGATTAGTAACTAACAACACAGTAGCTGCTTTAGATGTTTATTTTAAAGATACTCATAGTAATAGAAATAAAAAAGCTCAAGTATCAGGAACAAACTCAACAACTGGAGTTACTTTGACTGATAGTTCTAAAAATTTTGCTACATTAAAAGTACAAATAGGAGATTTAGTTAGAAACAATTCTACTGGAGCAACTACTACAGTAACTGTAGTAGGTAGTACTACTGTTACTTTAGCAGCAGCAGGTATTTTTCCAGGTACAGGCGTATCTTACACTATTTACGGAGTTGGAGCAATTAACGAAACAAATTCTGATGCTACAGGTTTTGTAACAGAATTTTCTGCTAGAACACTTAATTACTTACATAAAGCATAATGGCAACAATAACAACAGCTTGGACTCTTAATGCAGGTATTACAGAATTATGGAATAGCTATATTTTTGTAATTACTGATACTGCTGTATTAGCAAATTTACAAAAAAGCCAAGGTGTTACATCAATAACTTTTACTAACGCTGCTGCTACACCAGGAGTAGGTGGTAATAAAATATTATCGTTAGTATATCGAAGCGCAAGTAATAAAGTTAGATTTAGTGATGCGCCAAGTTTTACACTAGTAGGTGTTTTAATTATTGATGCTGCAGGTACATTAGTTAAACCTTTTAACGCAAGTAATAATAGTGGAAACATTGTTTTTAATGATCCTACTTTAACTGTAGATGAAATTAATAAGCAATGTTTTGATAAAGTAGTTTGGAATAAGCAATGTGAATATTCTAAAGATGTACTAGCATATTTAAATAGGACTTTATTTGGATATATAAGTTCTAGTTCTAAAATAGAAGCTTTAAAAAATAAAAAAAGAACATTAGAAATCTTACACGCTTACGACACAAGAGATATAGCTAATAATACTACGATTTATAATACATTAACTTATACACAAATTAAAAAACTATTAGAATCTTAAATTTAAAATAATTATCTTTAAAATAAAAAAAAATGAATATTAATAGAGAGTTTAGCGCAAATGCAAACAGACCTTCAGCAAGAGAAGTAGAATTATTTTTTGATATAGAAGAGAACTCTCTTGCTTATATTGATCATAATAGAATTAAAAGATTAGTTCCTGGAGAAGGACGAAACGCACCTTCTAGTACTATTTTATGTAGATTAGATCTTTCAACAATTAACGGTGTTAATCCAGATATGTTAATTATAGAAAATCCTTTACCACAAGATTTTAAATTTAAAATATCAGCTGGTGATAATCCTGGTGAATATAAAATTAAAAATGCAAATAATGTATCAGGATTTTCAGATCCTGAAAAAACTAGAATAATTGTAGATCCAGTAGTACAAGAAGTAAGAGGTATTGCGACTATGTATCCTACTACAGTTTGGACGTATTTTGATAGCGAATTTGAAGTTACTAGTTTACATATTAAAGTAGGAAATAGATTAGACGTTCCTAGACCAGCTAATTTTATAACTTGGTTAGAAATTACTGTATATAATATTGAAGGAAGAAAACTTCAAAAAGCACAGCGTTAATAAAATTAAAAAAAATAAAATGGCACGATTAAAAGTACAAACAGAATCAATAACTTACCGACCTACTATTACTAGGCCAACAAATACAGGTACAATTGAATCTGGAGCATTCTCTGTTTCTTTTGCGAATGTACATGCATCAGCAGATGCTTCAATAAATGGAACAACTTTAAAAGCAGGAGAAACAATTAATTTTAATGCAGGAGATAAAGATACTTTAGGTAGATTTGATTACGTAGCAACAGGATCAGAATTATTGATTATTAGTTTAAGAAAATAATTCTTACAGTATGTCTACAAAAATAACAAGGAATTTACCTAATAGTGCTTTTAGTGCGGCTTTATTGTCTGCAACTGTTTCATCTATGGCAAGCGCTGGGGCAACATTAACTGTAGATGCAGACACGACTGGAACAATAGTTATAACGGCCCAAGATGCGGGCCTTACAATTGCTTTGCCTACAGGGTCGCCTGTAGAGGGACAAAAGTTAATTATTAGAATAAAAGATGACGGTACGGCTAGGTCTATTGCTTATAATGCTATATTTAGAGCAGTGGGAATAACTTTACCAACTACAACAGTTGTCAATAAAGTATTATATTTAGGATATATGTTTAATTCTGCAGAAACAAAATGGGATGTAGTATCAGTAGTACAAGAAGCGTAATATGATAATTATTTCAAAAATAGAATTAGAAGGTACAGATAACTTAAAGTATACTGATGTGGGATATACAGAAGATCCTGCTGTAGCTATTCAGATTAATGAAGATTATGACGCTACTCTTGGTAAATTCTTAGGAGAAAATAGAACTAAACTAGCAATAGGAGAAGCTAGTGTAAGCACGTTCTTTTCTACAACCGATTCAGTAAATGAAGCTAGAACAGAAGTAGACACAGTAGAAGGTTTAGGTATTTCATTAATAACTAATGTAAATGAGTTATAATGGCAGCACCTACAAAAGGAAACACTAGCAATGCTAACCCAACACCTGGGTCTAACTCTCATTCTATTACTCATAATCAGAATGCTGGTACTAATAAACTATTAGTTGTATTTGTCACTATGTCTAACGCTAGTAGTAGAACTTACACAGGTGCAACTTATGGTGGTGTAGCAATGACTCAGCTTTATCAAATTAATAGAGGAGGTCTTAGTCAAAGAATGGTATGTTATCATTTAGAAAGTCCCGCTGATGGGAATAATACATTGAAAATTACCTTTAATGGAAATCAATGGAATCCTATTAGCATACATGCTAGAAGTTTTACAGAGTCTGGAGGCGTAGGTTCATCATTAAGAACAGGTGGACAAGCTACACCGCACAGTGGATCTATTATTGTAGAAAAAGATTCTTTAATTATGCTAACATCATGCTCTGTTAACCAAATTCTAACTCAGCAAATACCAACGGGAACTAATAGAACTTTTACTACACACAATACTAACAGACAGGTAGCTACAGGTGCAATATCTGCAAATGCTGGACATCTTGCTGGGGGAGTTTCTTTAAGAGCTACTTCTACTTTTGGAAACTTAACATTAGATAGAACAGAAATAAAAGGCTTGTCATCATCTTCTGCAAGTCAAGGTAACTTTTTCACAATGTTTATGTAATATGGGAACAGATATTAATTTTATAAAACACTTAGGACATTCTGGAGGAGGGGCTAGTATACAACTTCCTTCTGATTCATTTGAAGGTTTTATAATGGAGCTTAATGTTACAGGAGCCAGTACTTTTCAGTTAAGAGGAAGAAATGTTGGTACTTATAATGCACAAGTTGATTGGGGAGATGGTACTGTAGAAACAGTAACTGCTTATAACGGAGGAACTCATGCTTACGCTTCTACAGGAACGTATCAAATAAAGATAAGCGGTGATTTCCCTGGATTTGAGTATGGAAATACTACAGGAACTTATAAAGATTATATAACCAAAATAGTTCAGTGGGGTAATATAGAATGGAAATCCTTTTATAGAGCTTTTGCAAGTTTATCTTATTTAACATCGTTGCCTACAGACTATCCTGATATAACAGGTTTAATAGATAAAAGACCTTATCAAATGTTTTTTAATAACATAAGACTTGTTGCTTGTGATTTATCTAATTGGCAAAATACAGGAAACTTTGTAGGAAGTGCTTTTCAAACGTTTTACGGTCTTAATTCTTGTACTAATATTAATTTAACAGGTTGGGATACAAGCGGTTTTACAGGTGTTCAAGATTTTATGGCAAACTGTGGTAGAGGTGCAGGAGGTTGCACAGTAACAGCACCTAATTTAGACTGGAGCGGGACTAATACTCTTTATAGAATGTTTTATAGAAGTTGTCTTAAAGCGGATACAGATATAAGCAATTGGACTTTAAGAGCAGCGGGAGTCAATTTAAATAGATTTTTCTATGAATCAGGTGGATTTAGTACACCAACATTTTCCTCAGTAAGTGAGATAGATATGTCTACTTGGAATAATACATCAGGTATTACTAGTATGCAATATTTTATGTTTAATGCAAATGCTATAAAAAATATTAATGTAACAAATTGGGATACATCTAATGTTACTAATACGTTTAGAGCATTTTATGGTTGTGTGCAGCTTGAAGAAATAATAGGATTAAGTACAATAGATATTTCAAGCGTTTCTAGCGGAGACTTAATGTTTTACAACACAAGAAAATTAAAATTTAACAATCATAATTTTGGAACAAGTTGGAATAATTGGGCAGCAGCTACATTTAATTTTTCCCAATTCTTTTATAGAAATGGATATAGTCTTTCTGATGCAAATGCAGGACCTACTCCTACAGTAGCAAATTGGTCTATGCCTAATGCAACAGGAAATATATATAACTTATTTAGAGAAGCAAAATATACTGCAGGAAGTACTATAACTTTAAATTGGAATTATCCTAATTGTACAACGCTTCAACAATCTTTCTATATTTTAAAAGGTGTTAGTACATTAAATATTAATATGACAACTACCAATGTGTTAGTCAACTTTTTAAATTGTGCCAGGGGTGCTGCAAGTATGTCATCAATAACATTTGGCTCTAACATGGATTTTAGCGGAGTTACTAATTTCCAAACCGCTTTTTATTCAATGGCAGGTACTTGTGATTTAGTATTTGATTCAGCTGTTGATTTCAGCTCTGTTACTAATTTAGTAAGTATAGTAGGTGGTGGATCAAGAAAAATGACTACATCTAGTTATGATGCTTTTTTAGTAAGACTTGAAGCAACCAATAGCAATACAGTTGGATTAAGTGCAGGCCAATCTAATTATACAGGAAGCGGTGCTGGTGGAACTGCAAGAGCAGCATTAATAGCAGACCACGGTTGGACAATAACAGATGGAGGACCCGTATAATGAGTAATTTAAAAAGCATACAACACATAACCAAAGACAATCCTAATAGATGGTTTATAGTAACCAACTCAGATTTAGAAACAGGATTTGTAATATTTGGTAATGTTGGGCCTATTAATGAAACAGAACTTAATACAGGTCAACCAAATATATATACTTTTTTAACAGAAGATGAGTTAGAAGCGTATGTAGATAATATAGCAGGCGCACGATATTATCAAACCTCTGTAGAAGATAGCTCTCCTAAGTTTCAATTACCGTCTGAAAAATATGAACCTATAATTCCTGATCTAGATGTCGACTAAAGAATAGATAAGTATAAACACTTAAAATAAAAAAATAATTAATATCTTTACAAAATAAGTTAAATAAAATGACAAGTTTTCAAATAGGTTTTGACGCATTAATATCATTATTGTCAGCAGTAACGGGGGCTTTAACTGTATGGTATTCTTTGAAAGGCAAAGTAGAAATACAACAAGTTATTTTACAGAATCTTATTGCAGATATGGAAGAAATAAAAAACCATAAAAAAGAGGGACATACTCAGCTGCATAAACGTATAGATGACCTTAAAGGTCAGGTTGAACGAAATCGAGAAAAGAACGACGAATCTTTAGGAGAGCTAAAGAAAGAAATGGGGGCGATGGAAATAAGAATTATTCAAGCAATCCATGCGGTTAAAAAATAGTTGGTTATTAATAGTCCTATTAATAATAATCTCTTGCACTCCGCAAAGAAGGTTCACAAGGCTTATTGATAAATACCCACATCTTCTTACTACAGATACTTTAATTATACATGATACAGTTAAAGTAACTGTTCCTAAAATAGTACATGATACTGTAGTTAGTGAGCATTTTTTTCACGAAATTACAAGAGACACAGTAGTCTTCCAAAAAGAAAGACTTACGATTAAAATATTTCACGATACTATAAGAAATAATGTATATATTAATGGTAAATGCGATACAGTAACTGTTGAAAAAATTATTGAAAGAAAGATCCCAATTAAATATTATGAAAAAACTCCGCTTTGGAAAAAAGTAATTAATTGGTTAATTGTAGCAGCAATAGCTTATGGGTTATTTAGACTGTTTTTATTTTTAAAAAAAAAGTTATTATGAAAAATAGATTATTCTCAAATTACGTAACTACTATATTAGGATGTTTAATTTTAGTATTTTGTGGTGTTATGATTTATACAGAAAAAGAAACAACAGAAGGTATGGCTGGATGGCTTGCTGTAGGCCTAATGTTTTTAAGATCAAAAGATAGTTTAATTGCTTTACCTGCTAAAGAAAAATAAATTGGAAGTATTTGGATACCTTGTAATGATATTCTTAGCGTATCCAATAGCTGCATTAATAATAAAGTCATGGAAAAAATAATTACATGCCCACACTGTAATACGGATTTTGATATGTCTATCACACCTCGTACTGAGGGGTCTAAATATTTATGGATCCTCGATAACGGTCACGGAGGTATGATAAGTGGAGTATATCAAACACCAGGTAAAAGATCTCCAGTATGGCCAGATGGTACACAGCTTTTTGAGGGAGAATTTAACAGAGCTATTGTGGACAGACTAGTTAAAAAATGTGAAGCTAATAATATTGACTATATTAATCTAGTAGCTACTCCTAAAGATGTAAGTTTATCCGAAAGAGTTACTACTGCTAATAGATTAGCTAAGTCCTCTGAGAAGCCTTGTATATATGTAAGCATACACGCAAATGGATATACTGATGAGTCAGCAAATGGGTGGTGTGTATATACTTCTGTAGGAGAAACTAAATCTGATTATATAGCAACAGTGTTATATGAAAAAGCTGACGCTGAGTTTCCTGAAAGAAAAATGAGACCAGACACTTATAGAGATGGAGATGTAGATCAAGAATCTAATTTTTATGTTATTGCTAATACTACTATGCCTGCTATATTATCAGAAAATTTCTTTATGACTAATTCTAAAGAATGTCACGAAATACTTATGAGTGAATCAGGTAGAGACAGAGTTGCTAAGATACATTTTGAAATGATTCAACAATTAGAAAATGGCTAGATTAATAGAAAACGAAAAGAAACAGTCTAAGATTAAAAGGCCGCTTATTCACGCTAAAGCAAAGACTTCTAATCTAAAAACATCTAAGAACTATAAAAAGAAATATAGAGGTCAAGGCCGATAAAAGTCGAAAATAAATCATATATTTGTTACTATGCTAACTTTAGAAGATCTTCAGGCACAAATAGATGAATCGTTATCAATTAACTCTATAGAGTCCTCATATTCATTTGATTTTTACACAGATTTAATTAATCAACAAAGATCATTATGGCTAAGAAACGAATATAATAAAAATCGTCGAATAGATCCATATGTGCTACAAAATCTTAATTGTTTAGAATTAGAATTAGTTAATCCTATAGATTGCTGCATTACTGTACCAGATGCATGTAAAATTCTTAGAACTAAAAAGAAAATTCCTAATACAATAGAGTTATACTTTAAAAAAGGTATAGCAGCTGTAGGTCCTGCAGATATAACTAAACCTAGATTTGTAGTAATAGATTATTCTAGAGTTCCTTTTGTAGGTCACGGACGAACTACGCAAAGAGCTATTTATACATTTTTGTATGACGAGTATATGTATGTAATTAGCAGAGACGCTGCTATTAAAAACATTAAATACATAACTCTTAGAGGAATATTTGAAGATCCTACTAGTTTACTTAATTATGTAGACTGTGTAGACGGTACTACATGTTGGAGTACTAGTAAACCATATCCTATTAATCAATGGATGTGGACATATATTAAACCAATTATTTTACAAGAATTAATGCAAAAAGGTGCAAATGCATTCGACGATATGAACGACGCACAAGATGCTAGATCACAAGGTATGAGAGCAGCACCTCAACAGCAACAACAGCAACCTCAACAATAATGATAAGAGGAGCAGGTAAAATAAATGGAGATGTAAAAAAGAATGATTTTTATAAGCATTACAAAGAAAACGCTAAAGAAGAAATAATTAGCAAACCTTTATATAATGCTTTTATAAAAGAATTACTTACTGCTTTTAGTAAAGCTATTGTGCAAACAGGTTTAGAACTAAAAATAAATAAAGTAGGTAAATTAAGAATAAGAAGTAAAAAGTTAAACTTCTTTGATAAAAACGGTAAAAGATCTAAAAGCCTAAAAGTAGATTGGAAAACTACTTGGGACTTTTGGAAAGCTAAACATCCTGATTTATCTAAAGAAGAAATAATTAATTTAAAAAATAAACAAGTTATATATCATCAAAATGATCATAGTAGCGGTGAGTTTTATGAACATTATTGGGATAAGTTAACTAATGTTTTAAAATATAAAAGTTTTTACGTCTTTAAACCGTCTAGGCAATATTCAAGATTAATTGCTCAAGTAGTTAAAGACCCAAACAGAAAAGTGTTTTATTATGGATGAAGTAACAATGTCAATGGATGATTCAACAGGATCATCTACAGAAGTAGAAACAACAGTAAGAATTAATCGTAAAGAATTTGAAGACGGTGGATATGAAGAAGTTCGTGTAGAAGAAGTCGACGGAGGTTTTATTAAAACTGTATGTACTCGTAAAAAAGTAGATGGAGAATGGACTTATAAAGATGATAAATCTGTAACAACAGAAGACCCTCTTAAAGATAATTCTTCAGAAGGAATTGCAGATAGATTAGAAAAGGTACTTAAAAATATAGGATAATGTTTGCTGGTAAGACTGTTTCGTATAAAGGCATCTTAGATAAAGTAATTAGAGACTTTGGATTTAATTATGATATTCACGAAGAAGAAGGTCTTGAATGGTTAGCTGAATTTATGGCTCATACTAATGTGCCTATGACTTTAGCTAATAACATTGCATATATTAAAATATGTGATGGTCGAGGAGAATTACCATTTGATCTTCATAAGATTGGGCAAGTATCTTTTTTAACAGGAGTAAAAAGCTGTGAAGACGCAGAGTGCGGTAATGGCCGTATGTTTCCTATGCGATGGGCAACAGATTATTTTCACAAAAGATATCATATAGATAGAAGAGATTATACATCTAGTTCTGCTCAAACATATACTGTTGAAGGTAATTTTATATTTACTTCTTTTGATAGTGGTTTTGTAGCAATGAGTTATAATGCTATTCCTACAGATAAAGATGGATATCCTACTGTGCCTGCAGAACAACAATGGTTAGAAGCAGCTTCGCATTATATAGCATTAAAAATAGCTAAAAAATTATGGATGCAAGGCCATCTTCGTCCAGATGTTTATCAAGTTATAGAACGAGATAGAGATTGGTATTTTGCACAAGCAGTTAATCACGCTAAACAATGGAACGGAGTTGATGAAGCAGAAAGTATGCAAAATGCTACTCTTAGAACTATACCAGATACACAGGCGCACGCGAGCTTCTTTGCTAACATGCAATTGCCTGAACAACGTAATTTTAGGCCAAAATCAGGAGCACACAGTAATACTAGTATATCTATAGTAAGCGCAAATACACAAGGAGCTAACCCTGCAACATCTTAAAACTAATTCATGGAAGGACATGTTAATACATATGGCGGATTAAACAAAGATGCAGCTTATGATAGTATTAAGCCAAACATGTATATTGACGCATTAGATATTAGAATATCTACTGATAAAGGAGAATCACAAGGAGCTTTTACTAACATAAAAGGAAACGAATTATCTTTTACTATTCCTACATCAGGAACTTTTGATAATAATCCTCCTGCTACTCCTATTAACTGGACAGCTTTAAATCCTGAAATTATTGGATATGGAACAATTAGAAATACTATTGTTTTATTTGTAGCAGATGATTCAGGAAGCAAAGGTTGGATTTATAAAGTTAACTATGACGCAGCTAGTCGTGTAGCTACTGCTCCCGAATTAGTTTATTTTAGTGAATTTTTAAATTTTAAAAAACAATGGCCTATAGAAGCTTTAGGTCGTTATGAAAATGCATCTATTCAAAAAGTTTATTGGACTGATTACAATAATTTATTTAGAACAATAAATATTGCAGATCCTTTAATAAATACTTTTAATGTAAGTAATATTGATATATATCCAGACGTAAAATATACTCAGCCAATTGTAGATAATGTAAGTGGAGGAGGAGAACTTCAAACAGGAATGTATCAAATAGCTTACCGTCTTATTACTTCTGACGGAAAAGAAACTTTAATATCTCCTCCAAGTAATATGATTCACATAGTTGCTAGCTCTGAATTTGCTGGTGTTTCACAATATGTAGGAGATAAAGAAACAGTTAATACTTTTAAGAGCATTACTATTTCTATAGACACAAGTAATTATTTAGAATTATTTGAACAAATAGAAATTTTTAGTTTATATTATGCAAGTCCTACAGCAACTCCAATTGCTTCTTCAATAGAAATTGTAAATATTATTGATAATAATACAACAATAATTTATCAAGGAACAGAAGATTCTATATTTGACATAGAACTATTTACTTTTGCTAGCAAAAATTTTGCATTTAAAACGTTTAAAACTGTTGCTCAAAAAGATAATTATTTAGTAGGTGCTAATATAAAATCATCTACTATTAATTTAAATGATTTATTAGAAACTGGAGAAACTTTTGAATCAAAAACTGCAAGATATAATAATACAAGCTCTTCTATTACAGGTACTAGTTTAGAAAAAGCTTTTAATGCAGAATTTAATAAAGATAAACATTGGGATTTAAATTGGCAAACAGCTGCTAAACAATATAAATATCAATCTAACGGAACTACTTTAGGAGGACAAAGTTCTGGAACTACTCCAAATATAAAATATAGTTTTCATTTAGAACCAATGACTGTTGATGTAGATGTACAGTCTGATTTTCATAATGTGGGAGGAAATATACATTATGGATTAGATAATCATGATTTAAATGACGGATATGGAGTAAGGCCTAATCCAGCCTCGACTATTCCTAATACAGCTTCTCCTATAGTTTCTAGTTTATTACGAGGATATAAAAGAGGAGAAACTTATAGGTTTGGTATTGTTTTTTATACATTAAAAGGAGAAGCAACTTATGTAGAGTATATAGGAGATATTAAGTTTCCTGATATATCAGAAGCTGATGGAGCAAATAATACTTCAAACTCTCCTCATTGGCCTTTAAGTACTGTGTATGATGGCACAACAGGTACTATAGGTAAAATAGGGCAACCTATTACAGTAGGATTAAACTTAGGAATAAAATTTGATATAGATTTTAGTTCTTGTTCTAATTTATTAAAAAAGATTAATGGGTTTCAAATAGTTAGAGTAGATAGAGAAAATAGTGACAAAAGAAGATTGTGTCAAGGAATTATGAGTCCTTATGGAAATGTAAAAGTTCCTTCTACTGGTAGTGATCCTGCTCCTGAAAATTATGATTTTAGAAAAAACAACAGCATAAATGAAGTGCTGCATCAATTTAATACACCTCGTACTTGGAAATATAGTTTTGGGGCTGTTAGCTCATTTCCAAATAGTGGCGTAGATTCTTATGTATCAACTAGTGTAGATATTGGAAATGATACTATGAAATATTTTATAGATGACCAAGATAATAGTGCAGTAGGTTCACCACATACTAATTACTCAACACTTTTTAATTTTAATTCTGCTGGTGAAACTGGAGCATTAACTAATACTATAATTAAATCTCAATATTTAGCTTTTTATTCTCCAGAAATATCTTATAATTTTAATAATATTCCTGACTTAGCTATTAATGCTGCTAACAATGCTTCTTTATTAGTAACAGGATGTTATACTGCAGTAAGTAGTCCTGTTCCTGGATCAACACAAAATTCAGGAGATTACAGAGAAGAATTTTTTAAAACTGGAGGACCGCAAGCATCAGCCATATCAGGCAATAACAGTACTTTTATTTGGGATGCTACTTATAAATTTAGAAGAGTAGGTCCTGTAAGTTTTAATAGTATTGAAAATATTAGAAAAATTAAAAGCTCTACTTACTTTGATATGCGAGATAGTACTAATGTGACTATTGATACTAAGATAGAACAATTTCCTGACGATAACCAAAGAATAGCTTTATCAGGAACAAATCTTAAACCTAAAATGTCAGGAAGAGATATTATAGATGCTTCAAAGAGTGATTCAGGGCAACCTAATGATTTAGTATTAAATGGTAATGGAGCTACTTATTTAAGAAATTATTTTGCATATATAGGAGCAAAAGTAAACAGTAATCAAAATGGTGACAATGCTTTAAATAAACCTTCTGATGGTACAGGGTCTGGTCCTAATAATAGATCAGGAGCAGTAGCTAGAGCAGGAACTAATATTTCAGTATTAGTAGATACTTTTGCTGTAGACCCTTTAGATTCTACTGTTACATATAATAGTCCAGGAACAGATAAACCTTTGAGAGATTATTTTTTATTTGAAGGAAATACTAATCATCTAGTAATTACTAACAATCCGCACATATCACCACAACCTGTTCCAGATGGTTCAGGAGGAACTAGTAATATAAGTAAAGGAAACGCTATTCCTATAGTAGATCTTGTTGTTCCTAAGAATGAGGTTTATGGAGGATTTACTATTAATGCTTTAGAAGCAAATAGTTTTATTCCTGCTTCTCCTGTAATTAAAACAACTTTTGGAACAGACACTTATAGTCCTAAAGTATATGGAGGAGATATTTTCTTATCAATGTTTCACTTGCAAAAAGCAATGGTAGAATTTACAAAAGAGTTATATGAAGATAATGATGATTTTGTAAACTTATTTACAAGAACTGACTTAATGGTTACAGAAAGTGCTATTAATTTAAGTTTAAATAATAGTGCAAATGTTACAAGAGGTATTAAGTTTACATTTAGCGGAAGTGAATACGAAGAGTGGAGACAAGAAGATAATAACTCTTCTAGTGATTTTGGAACAAAAGATCCTGGTTTAAGTTATTATAAAACTTATAGTTATAATCCTCTTTATTCTCAAATAAGTAAAGAAGTAAAATTCTTTGTACAACCAAGTAATGTAACAGATCTTTCATTAACTAATGATATAAGAGCTTTTATATCTAGTGTTAAAGTAAATGGAGAAGCTATAGATTCTTGGACACAATTTGCAATTAATGATTTTCATGATGTAGACGATCACGGTCCTATAAATAAAATTATAAATTTTAAAAATAACGTTTACTTTTTTCAAGATCAAGCAACAGGTGTTTATGCTATTAACAGAGAAGCTATTACAACAACCGATGACGGAGTTCCTACAGAGTTAGGGTCTGCTAAAGGATGGGGTAAACATCAATACAATTCTGAAGAAGTAGGTTCTATACATCAATGGGCAGTAGCTGCTACTAATACTGCTATTTATTTCTTTGATGCTATCCATAGAAAAATATATCAATTAGGTCAAGGTAAAACAGGTTTACAAACTAGTCCTTTATCAGAATTAAAAGGAATGCATTCTTATTTACAAGAATTAGGTAAAGATATTTTTACTAAAAAATCTTCTATTGCCACATTAGCTGCTCCTGGAGGAGACAATCCTATTTTATTATTAGGAGCTCATATAGGAGTAGATGAAATAAACAATGAAGTAATTTTTACTTTTTTATCTAAAAATGAAGGAGAAAAAGGAGATTTTAAAAGTCTTGTATTTGATGAACTAGCAGGTCAATTTTCTACAGAATTAAGTGTTAAACCTCCTATATGGATTAATAATGGGGATACTTTATTAAGTCCTGACGTAGATAACGTTAATAAAATATATGCACATAATATAGGACTGTGGGGAAGCTTTTACGATACAGTGCAACCTTGTAATATAACATTAGTTATTAATCCTAAAGCAGATATAAATAAAGTTCTTAGATTTTTAGAATTTAATAGTATCGTTAGAGACGACAATAAAATAATAGACAGAACTAAAACTATTACAGGATTTAAAATTGCTACAGAGACACAAGATTCTGGAGTAATTCCTTACAGTGCAGGAAGAATAAAAAGACGTTTTGATAAATGGAGAATTAAACTTCCTAGAGATAATAATTCTACTAGTAAAAAGGGTCGTTTTAGATCTACGCATTTTTTATTAACTTTATATTTCGACAATACTTATAATAAAGAATTAATCATGAATAGATTAGTTTCTTATTATAATCCACAAATATTTTAAATGCCAGGAACTCCGCCTAAATATGATTTACCTGTTAGTTCTTTTAAAAATTATAAAAGGCCTAAAGCAAAAGATAGTATCTTAAAAAGACAAGCTGGAGAAGAATACAATGTAAATCCTAGTGCAAGAGTTTATCCTTATAATTATACTCCTAAATTTAGTAAGTACGGTTTTTTAGAAAAACAAAAAGATGAAAATCAATTATTAGGAGTAGCAGGTTTTGGTTTTCCTAGAAAAGGAATTAATTTAGATTTTGTAGGAATTAAACCATTAGACAGTAACCCTTATTTTAAAGGAGTAGTAGGTGGAGGAGTTTCAAAACAAATAGGAGATTTAAATATAGGAGCCTCTGTTGATACCGCTATTACAGGTTATCCTGATAGATCAGGAAATTTTATAAAAGATAAAACAAAGCTTAATCCTAAATTAAAACTAAAATATAATTTTAAAAATGGAGGCTCAATGGCTCCTATTATTCCTACTTATTATAAATCTAAAGGAACACCTATTTATAGAGATACTACTGCTTTGCCTTTTAAAGAAGGAGGTTTTGTCAATTCTTTAAAAAAACAAATTAAAAATTCTAGAAAATTTGTAAACGGAGGTGAAACAGAAGATATAGGTAAAGGTATGGCTTATGAGTTTTGGAAAAATAAAACTCAGCCTGTAGATAAATTTGGAAGATCTAATGTTAATTATCAAGGACCTACTACATTTAGAAGTTTAAGTAATCAAGTTAATGCTCCTATACCAACTAAAGCCGATAAGCTTACTAGTCAATATGGATACGATTATAAAAAAACATATGATGAATCTGGAACACCTCATTATTATACAAAAAAAGAGGGAACAGATTCTTGGATAGATTTAGAAACTGAAGGAAATAAAAATAGTTTAGCAGCTGTAAAAGCTTTAGCTTGGGGCGATGATACAAGTTATATAGGAACTGAAGCACATAGAAACCAAATAAGAGACCAGTTAATTAAAAATGAAGATGCTAGAATAAAAGGGTTATCTTCTGAAGAATATACTGATGAATTGTCTTCAATGTATTTTCCTAAAAAAGAACAAGCTGCTACAAAAAGTTTTAATGAACAAGATTATAAAGATATAGAATCTAATTTTGGATCAGATGTAGCAAACCTAATGCAATCTGGTGTAGTAGGTTCTGCTAATTCACAGCAATCTGAAATGCCTCCTAAAAAACTTGTGTTTGGACAACCTGGGTTTAGAGAACAACAAACAGCTTTAAATCAAGGATACCAAACTAAAGCTGGGGCTGCATATTCAAATAAATTAAATCAAGAATATGTTAAAAATATTAGTAATGAATTAATAGATAAAATTATTAATTCTAAAATGAGTAATATCGAAAAAAGAGAGTTAATTCAAAATCCAGAAAAACTACAAAATTTAGTAATTAATTATGAAGGTTGGAAAACTTCACCACAAGGCGGAGCAAATGATGCATATAGTAGAAGAGGTGCTGTAAAATCAGATGATTTTATTATTAATAGTGATGGAACTGCTGATTATCGAGCAGGAGCTAATCCAGTTGTTATTGATGGTGGAGTAAATATGTTAGATAAAGAATGGATTACAGGAGTTGCAGGAGGAAAAGCTTTTTCTGAACTATTAGGAGGTACAGCAGGAATGATTGCTTCAAAATTTAAAAGTAATCCAATTGTACAAGCAACAGGAAAAACATTAACACAACCTTTGTTAACAAATACAGCTCCACAATTTTCTAAATATATGTTAAGTCCTTTAAAAATAGCTGACGTTGCGGGAGGTGTTTATGGAGTAAATCAATTTACAGATTCTGATTCTATGACAAGACAATCTATTAGAGATTACCAACAAGGAAAAGGTTCATTTGAAGATGCGGCATTTAATACAAGTATGAGTTTATTATCAGCACTTCCTGTAGGAGCAGAAATATTTAGATCAGGTTATGGAAATTTAGTAGGAGGTCTTAATGCAATAAGAAAAGTTCCGCAAGTTAGAGATTTTTTACCAGGAATGGGGCAAGTTTTAAAAAGAGAAGCAAAATTTAAAGATTTATTTAACACACAAAAATATACTAGATTTACTAAACCAGGTCAGGTAGAATCTAAAACAGGTAATTATTGGTATAATAGAGTAGATGGAACAGATTTAGGGAAATATCAAAAAGGTGCTGATCAAGCTACTGATTTAGTTTTAACTGATGCTCGTGCTAGTGAATTTAATGCAGCAAAAATACAAGATCGAATTAATAAAGGAAAAAGATTTGGGTCTTTAGAAGAAAAAGCAGCTAAAAGAAGTATAGCTCCTATTGATGATCCAAAAATGGTAGCTTATAGAAAAACAATAACAGATCCAGAAAAAAGAAAAATGTTTGATACGGCATTACAAAATCCAGATAAATATTGGAAACTTCCTGGATATACAGACGATATAGGAGAATTAATAGCAAAAGCTCCTGCTAATGCAGATGAACTTAATCTTTCTAAAGAATTATTTAAAGATATAAAAGCATACGATGCAACAAATTGGAAAACTGGTTATAATTTACTTGAAGATTTTAGTGGTTCATATGGAGGTGCAAAATCAAAAGCATTAAGACAAAGTAAAAAAGTTATTGATTATCTTGGAAAATATTCTAGTAAATTAGGTAAAATAGGTAAAACAGAACAAGGAGGATTAGATCTTGTAGAAGCAAATTTTGTAGGATATGATGACTAAGGTTTTAAATTAAAAGCTGAGTAATAAAAAAATAGTTATGAAAGATATATTAAGCATATTTGATAATCAGGTAGTAGATGAGCAAATAACTAATGTTACTCCTGATCCTCCTAAAAAAACTAAAAAAGAACTTACAGAAGGACTTGTTTTAAAATATATGGAAGAGTACGGCATAACTAATCCTTATATACAAAGTGCAATGATGGGAATTATTCTCAATGAAGGAGGCTTTACGGGAAAACCAGAAAATTTATATTATACTACTGCTGGCAGACTTGCAGAAGTGTGGTCAACATTTTCAAATTATACAGACAGTAAAGGAAGAAAAGCAAGAGCTCCTGAAGGTCAAGGTAAAAAATATGCAAATGAATTAGCTAAAGGTGGAAAATATTTAAAAAATCCTAAAGCATTAGCCAATTTTATTTATGCAACACAAAAAGGTAACAGGCCAAATACTGACGATGGGTATGTTTATAGAGGAAGAGGGTTAAATCAATTAACAGGAAGAGGATCCTATAAATCATTAGGAAAAGATTTAGGAGTAGATTTAGTAACTAATCCTGAGTTACTAGATACTGATCCTGATTTACAAGCAAAAGCAGCTGTTCATTTTTTACATAAAAGATTAACAAAAGAATTGCCTTATTTAACTGAAAAATATTCTAGATACAAAAAAAGATTTGGTAATTATGTAGATATTAATAATATAGATAATCTTAAAGATGCTAGTTTCATATTAACAAGTGCTAATGCAGGTTTTGGTTCTTATCCTAAACAAAAAGCATTTAATGATAGATTAGCTGCTGCTAAAAAATATGAAACAAAAGTTATACAACGTAAAGAAGGTTTGCAAGATGAGTTTGTAATAAATTCTGACGAATTAACAACTACTGAGGACCCAATAGTTAAAGAACCTATAGTTGAAGAACCTGCAGTTACTAGTACTAATAAAGTAACTCCTAATTTTAGAGAAGAAGTAGATACTCCTAAAATTGAAGAAAATATTACACCTTTACCTGTAAACATACCTACTTCAGTAAATACTATTCCTTCTGATTTAGATTTTTCAGAACCTCAATTTATAAATTCTAATGTTCAAAATTTTTCTGCAGAAGAATTAAAAAGACAAGAAGCATTTAATACAGCGTTATCTCAATCCGTTATGACAAACAGAGCTCTTCCTAAATTTGGACAAGGGTCTATGTTTGGTCAAGGACAATTGTTTGGAGCTGATAAGAAAAAATATGGAGGATCTATACGTCCTAGATACTATAATAATGGAGGACCTCTTGATGGAGAACCTGTAAAAAATTATGAAATACCTACAGGTAATCCTGTAAAAAGTAAAAGTTTTTTAGGAGCTTTAGGAGATATAGCAAGATTTAGTGCTGCTAAAAGTTTAGCAAAAACAGAAGTTCCTGAAAAAGGAGAAGGTATGAGTAATTACGATTATTTTAATAGCCTTGATAAAAAACAAAAAGCTTCTATACCGTATAAAGAACAATTAGCTAATAGAGCTGTACAAACTGAAGATGTTATTACCTCACAAATTAGAGAAAACATAGCAAAAATAGGCAGTGAAATAGGCGCAAATTATGGACCTGAAAATAGTATAGAAAGCCAGTATGATTATTTAGGAGTACCTTTTATGTATAATCAAGATTCTTGGTTTCATACTTTAAAAGATAATATATATACTAGTCCTTATACTTGCCAAGGAATAGCTTGTGCAATTGGTAGAAAAGCAGGAGCTGTAAATGCTAAAAGCTATAAAACTGCAAGTGCTAGAGGTACAGAAGGAGCTCCTTGGGCAATAGAAACAGGAGGCCAAACTGTAGATCATGCTGATGTTTTAGCAGGTAAAGGTTTATATCCTGTAGATGATATACAAGCTGGAGATATGGTTAGGCATGGTTATAAAGAAGGTAGAACAAGTCATAATACAACTGCTTTAGGCCCGTCAGTTTCTGCTAGAGATCAGTATAATCCAGAAGTTGTAAAATTTCCTGCAACTTATGGCAGCCATTGGACAAGCGGAGTAATGAAAAGTGACGATTATTATATGGATCCAAAAACGGATCAAGCTTTTAGATATTTAAGAAATTTACCTGCATATCAAGAAAAATTAGCTAGTGCTCAAAATGTAAATGCAGATTATCAAAACTATTTAGATTCAAAAGCAATTGCAAATTTACCTATAAAAGAAGCAGAATTAATAAGAAACGAAAATCCTATTGAAGTTCCTTATATTACTGAAAGAAAATATCCTGATACATTAAAAGGAAGAAGACAACAAAGACAAAATGATAAATTTATTGCACAATTTCCTGATAATTATAATTTTAAATTTTACAAAACTGGAGGAAATTTAGGAGGTTCTCCTTGTCCTTCAGGTCAAATTTATGATGAAACTTCTAAGTCATGTGTTTCATACGAAACTTGGGAAAAAAATAATTCAGGCTTTAACATGGAAGATGTTAAAAAAGAAAATGAAGATTATTTTAATGCAAATGAATGGTTTAAAAATTATCATAATTCTCCTAAGTATTATGAAATGACAAGAAGTTCTTTTCCTGAAGGAGGTGTAGGAGATATGCAAGCAGGTAGTTTAAGAAAACGTAGGGAGCAAAATTTAAAGAGTATTCCTCCTTTAAAAATACTTCCTCAAGAAGAAGAGGGTCTTGGTGGATTATCTATGACTGATAATGGGCAAATAGAACTTTTTCCTGAAGGTTTTAAAACTGGGACAACAACTCATGAATTAAGCCATTCTACTGATAGGCCTGTATATTTTTATCCAGGTACTGAAATAGGCAGACAAAGAATTATGCCTGAATCAGATAGTAAATATATAGATAAAAGAAAAGCAGATGTATTAGGAGACAGTAGAGAATATTTTAATTATAAAGAATATTATGATAATATGATTAAAAATGATCCAGAAAAGTTTAAAAAAGCTGAAGAAAAATTTTTAGATTTTTCAAATTATGTAGCAGAAGATACCGAAACTAGAGCTAGATTAAATACAATAAGACGAATGGCTCAAGAACAAGGATTATATGATCCTTTTGCTGAAGGAGTTTCTTCTGATTTATATTATCAAAAATTAAAAAAACTTAAACTTAAAACTAAAGATCGTTATAAACAAGGATATAATCCTATGAAGCAGCTTCAAAATACTTTTAGCGATGAAGAAATTATATGGATGTTAAATAATATATCTGAAAATAAAACTAATAATAGCAATGACACAGAAGGAATGGCGTAAATAAAATTAAAAACCGTATCTTCATAAAAATTTTACCAAATGAAAAAAGGAATTAATAATCCAGGATTTAGAGCACTGCCCTCAAGTGTTCAAAATAATATTTTATCTAACATGAGATATGGCGGAAAAAAGTACGCAGCTGGAGGAGCTATGCCTATGGAACAGTTGACTGAGTTTGATGAAGGAGGTCGTCATGAAGAAAATAGTTTAGGAGGTATTCCACAAGGAATGAATCCTGAAGGGCAAATGAATTTAGTAGAAGAGGGAGAAACTAAGTTCGATGCTGAAAATTATATTTATTCTGATTCATTAAAAGTAGATAAAGAATTAGCAGAAGCTTTTAACCTTAATCCTAAGATGGTAGGTAAAACTTTTGCAGATGCAAGTAAAATGGCAGGACGTAAAAAATCTAAGCGTGAGGGAGATGCTATAGAAATGGCTGCTAATGAAAAAGATTTAATGAATCTTATGGAAGCACAAGAGGCTTTCAAACAAGCACGAATAGAAGAGAAACTACAAGAAATTGCCGAGTTAGATCCTAACGCTCTTCCTGCTTTAATGGGACAAGGACAACCACAAGGTGATCCAGCAATGGGAGGCCAAATGCAAGAAGCTCCTATGGATGAGCAAGCTATGATGGAACAGCAAATGATGGCTGAACAACAAGCAGGCGGAGGACAACCATCTCCTGAAGAAATGGCTATGATGGAGCAACAGCAAAATCAAATGATGGGTCAGCAAGAAGGTATGATGAGAGCAGGAGGTACGATGGATTTTGAACCTCATATGATGTACAAAGATAGTAACGGGATCCAAGCAAATACTTACGAAAAACATCTATCATTAAAAAATGAAGGCTACGGTCATAGTATGGGTTATGGTGGTTATACAAAAAAACGTTCATATGCACCAGGTGGTTTTATGGGAATGAATATGGCTAATGCAGGTATGATGGCTCCAGGTCCTTGTGGAACTCCTGGAAATCCTCCTTGTCCAGGAAAGGAAACAGAAATTAGTACAGTTAATGTAGACAGAAATACAGCTACCAGTGGTACAGGGGGATTAGGATCTATAAAATTTGATTCTAATTTAGGTTTTGGAGAAGCAGATTCTGACATACAAGCTTTAGAACAAGATCTTAGACAAAGTATGTTAAGCAATCAAGGAGCTTATGTCAGTACTCCTCCTCCTGCAGAGCTTGGAAAATTAACAAGAAGACAAGAAAGAACAGGAGAATTTGTAAAGGGAACGTTTGTTCCTGGTAATACTATAGCAGAAAATATTGCAGAAAGACGAGAAAATAGAAAAGATTTTAGACAAAAACCAAATACAGCAGGTCGTAGATATACAAAAGTAAATAGACTTCTTAATCCATTTAGAGCATCAGATAATAGAATAGAAAATACTGGTAATCAATATTTTGCTCTAAAACATCCTAGAGCAACAGAAGATGCAGAAGGAAATAGTCTTAGAGGTTTAAGTAATCTTTTCTTAGGAGTAAAAGATAACAGTAAATTTGTAGGCAGATTTGGTGAAGGAAAAATAAAAAGCGGAGGTGGTACTAGATTTAGAAGAAATGAATTTGGAGGCAATTTAATGCAACCTGAACAACCTATGCAAATGCGTAGAGGAGGAAAAATGTGTTACGGATGTGGAGGTGCTATGCACAATTACGGAGGACGTATGGATGGAATACAGCCTAATCAAGCTAAATATGGTAAATGGTTAGATTTTACTTCTAATGTTTTAGGAGCAGGTGCTAGCGCTATAGGAAATATTCCTCTTATAGGACAAGCTATTGGAGCGGGATTAGGAACTCTATCAGGAGTAACAGGGTCTTTAGCGGAAAATGCTCGTACTTCTGAAGATGGAAAAGTTAATTGGCAAGGAATAGATTATGGAGATATGGCTTTGCAAGCTGGTATGGGAGCTGGTGCAGGTGCTTTAGGTGCTGCAGGTTCTGTATTAACTGCTGCAGGAGGAAAAGGAGTAGATGCTCTTACTACTAGTAAATACGAGAAAAAAGAAGCTATGTTCCAAGATATTTTAACTAATCCAGAAAAATATTCTGAAGAACAATATGAACAAGCTCTTGGTAGACAACAAGAGATGGGAAAAAATAGTGGACTTTTTAATGCAATTAATGCTGGTGTAGGAATAGCAGGATCAATAGCTGGAGGAAAAATAGATAAAGCAGGAGAAGCTGCTGTAAAAGGAGCAGAAGTAGCTACTGATGTAGCTAAAACTGCAGATACTGTAATTAGTGCTAGTGATAATATTTTACCAGAGGCATTTGATCAAGCTAGTGCTGCTGTTAATGCTGCTAAAACTGCAGACGTTGCTAGCAATTTTATGACTAAAGCAAATAATGTTGCTGATAATAAATTTATGCAACAAGGAGTTTCTATGGGAATGGATGCTTTAGATAAAGTTGATCAAACTAATACGCAAGAAACTGTAGCAGATGAATTAGCAGTTGAACAAAAAAGAGCTGCAATGATGACTAATGATCCTGATTCTATGTATTATGATCCAATAAATCAACCTGTTAATATGGCTACAGCAGGAACAGGAATGATGGCTAATGGTGGTTATATGGGAACTCGTTCTTATGGAACAGGAGGTAGGCCAGGTCTTTGGGCTAACATACAAGCTAAGAAAAAAAGAATGGGAAGTAATTATCGTCCTGCTCAACCTGGAGATCCAAATAGGCCAACAGCTGAAGCAATAAAAGCTTCTCAAAATGCTATGGGCGGAAGTTTAGATTATTCTGCTAATACTTATGATAATGGAGGTAAACTTACTTTAATGAAGCAAGTAGCGCAGCCTGATGGAACTATGGTTAACAGAAGTGTTACTTATAATTCTTTACAAGAACTTTTAGCAGATTCAGAAATAGTACAAAAATATGGAGGGAAGGAAAATGTAAAAGAATTATTTTCTGAAAGATTTAAAGACTCTAAAATTCCTTTTCAAAAAACTATGTTAGATGCTCCGCAAACTATGGCAAATGTAGATAATATGCCCAGTGCTAATCTTACTCCAGCAAATGCAGCACAGATAGATGAGAATTTAAAAATGATAGAAGATCAGGAAAGAATGGCTTATATGCAAAATCAATTGCAAGTAAGTCCCGATAAACTAGCAGAATTAGAAGCGGCTAAAAATTTAGAAAGAACTGTAGATTCTGAAAATACTGTATTTCAAGAAGATTTGAATAAAAATAATATGCCAGATTATTTAGAACAAGCAGAAAATTTCTCAATTGAAGAAGACAAAGAAGTAGAAAAGAAAAATAAAGTTAAAACAAAAGAAGAGCCAGTTATAGAAGAAGATCCTAATAAAATTGTAAAAACTGACGATATAGAAAATACTAAATTTGATTTTAATTATAAAGAAAGCTTCCCTCAATTTGCTGCTAAATATGCCGCTCCTTTATATAATATAGGGTCAGGATTGCTTAGTAAACAAAAAGATTACATGCCAGAGTTTGTTCCTTTAGAAACTCCTAAATTTGATCCTACTCAAGCAATAAATAATGTTAAAAGACAAGTATCAGGATTAAGAAAAAGTTTAAATAAAGTAGGAGCTAATCCTTCTAATCTTTTAGCACTAGCTCAATCAGGTTCTAGATTAGAAAATGAAACATTGATGACCTATGATAAACTTCAAAAAGAGTTAGATTTTAGAGGTAATCAATATAATACTACTCAAAAGCAATCTTTAAAGAAATATAAAAAACAATTAGAAATGTCTTTTGATGAAGCTAAAAGGAAATCTATCCAAGAAGGTATTAAGCAAATGGGTAAAATACAAGAAACAGAATCTGCTAATTATTTAGCTGCTCAATATAATTCAATGGCTGCTCCTAACTTAGGAACATTTGAATACACTCCTTTTTTAGAAGGCTTGTTAAATAAAATGAATAAGAAAAAAAATAAATAATAATGGCACTTACTCCGTTATCTACTCCACTTAATACAGAATACAAGCCTCTTGGATTAGAGGCTTTTGCTGTTCCATTGTCTCAGTTGCAAAAAAAGTTTGATCTTACTCAAGACCAATTAAACAAGACTGAATATTCTTTAAATCATTTAAATGCAGATAAAGAACGCACTGGCGAATTAATGGGCAACCTTAATCAAAATACTAGAGATTTATCAGAAGCACTTGTACGTACAGGAAATTTTAGAGAAGTAGGAAATAGATTAGGAAAGTTAAATAGTTATTATAATAAAAACCCAGAATTAGCTGCTATTAAAAGTAATCATGCTGGTTATCAAAAAGCTTGGGCAGAAATGGACGAGTTGAGAAAAAAAGAAAAGATTACTCCTGAACAATTAACTAATTGGGAAAATTGGGCAAAAGGTAATTTTGGAGGAACTAATTTTGATAAAGAAACTGGAGCATATAATTCAGGAAACTTTAAAGTTACAGGTGCTGATGTTAGACAAGATATGTTAGACGAAGCTAAAGAGTTAGCTAAGATGACTCAAGAAAGTAAAGATGCTTATATAACAAGAATGATAAATTTAGGAGTTGATGGAGAAGAAGCCCAAAGACTTGCAAAAATTTCTTTAGAAGAAAGGAACAAAGATAAAGTTGCTTTTGAAATATCAAATGTTTTAAAGAAAATTCCTAAGTATGCTAATTATTTATCTAACGAAGCAGAAATTAATTTTTATAATCAAAATGAAGATAGAAAAAAACAAGCTCTTTATAACCAAGAAGATCCTTTGTCTTTTTCAAAAGAAATATTAGGAAAAGTTTTACCTAGTTTAGATGCTCGTAAAAAAACTTTAGAAGCAGTTTTATCTAAAGAAGATCTTCCTGAAGCACAAAAAGAATATTTAGAAGGAGATTTAGCAGACTTAAACGAAACTATAGAAGATATTAAATTAGGAATTGCAGGTACAGATGCACAATTAACTGAAGATTTAGCAGAAACTTTTTACAAAGCAGATGCAGTAGGTTATATAGATGATTTATCTAGTTCTACTGCAGACTTAGTAGATTTTGTTCACAGAGATATTTCTGCAATAGGAGGTGGAGGTGGAGTATCTTCGGCTAATAAAGAAAAAATAAAAGAAGTAGGAGATATAGTAATTAGTATAGATGAAGTTAGTTCTACAAAAGGTACTAAAGTACAAGAAGGAATTAACAGTACTTATTTAGAAGAAGCTAATCAAGAAGTGTTTGGAAAAGATAAGCCTAATACTTTAAACGAATTGTTTAGAGAAAACGAAGATGTAAAAGCAAATAGTCTTGCTTCTGAAACTATTACGAGAGTAAGAAATCAGTGGACAAAACAAGAATGGGATAGAAAAGATCCAGACACTTATAAATATAAAGATGCTGACGGCAATTATATTCTTCCTGATATTTATAAAAATGGGGCTGATGTAGCTGCATTAGATTTCTTTGATAAAAAATACGATGAAAAATTAGAAGAGTTAGATGGCGAACTTATAGAGTTAAATACCCAATTAAATGATTTAGATGTAAACTCTGCTGAATACAGGGAGGCTACTAGCAAAATAGTAAATATTAATAATGATAGAAATCAAAATATTTTAGCAAAAACTAAGCAAATAAAAGATTTAGATTATAATATTAATGAACTATTTATTTCTTTACAAAGCGCAGGTCTTGGAACAGACGATTTTAGTTTTGATAAACTACAAAGTTCTTTAGAAAAAATGTCTAAGTTAAAAGGCTTTAATCAGTTTTCTGGATTTACTGAAGAACTTAAAAAGAGATATGACGGTAAAAGTGAAAGAGCAAAACAAAAGTTCATGAAAGAGCTTAAACAAGTTGCAGATTTATGGTCAGGAAATACTGAATCTAGTTCAGGCTTTTTAAATAATTTGCAGACTATAAGTGAAGATAATATACAAATGAGTGTAGAACTTTCTCCAGGAGGAAATGCAGAAGAAATAGGAGTTAAGTTTACAAATGAAATGTTTGAATCTACAGATCCATCTTCTTTAATTCTTAGATCTATTTTTGATCAATTTAAACTTTCTAAAACTTTAGGCTCAGAAGGATACATACAAATACCAAAAGTGAATTACACCGAAGGTCTTAATTCTTATACTGATGGTGCTATGGAAGAGATAAAAGATCTTGTAGTAAATAATCCAGATGATTTCTCTAGAGTAAATTATGATCCAAATACTAGAGAATCTAATATAGTTAAAAGAGATGCTGCAGGAGAAATCTATGATATTTCAGTATACGGAGAAAATCCAACAATAGTTGGGAGAGATTCTAAAGGGGGATTAATTTTAAAGTACGATAAAAAGCCTCAATATAGAGAAGCTAATGGAGGAGTTAAACAATATTTTAAAGACATTGCGTCAGGTAAAAATACTAGTGATAGAGTATTAGATGAAGATGATTATTCAGAAAGATTTGATGCTGATGATCAAGCATTATTTAATAAAAATAATCCTGATGAATTATATATTACTACTAGGGATGTAAGGATAGACCCAATACTAAATGCAGAAAATAATTATATTGATCTTGTAGTAGCAGGATTAAATAATTCAAATACTTCTGAAGGTATTGAAATTATAGAACAACAAAGAAATAACTTTGCTCCTTTACATTTAATAAATAATAAAGACAGAGCTATTAAATATTCTCAAATGGCTAAAACATTAACAGAAAAAGCTCAGAAAGGAATTAAAGGTGAAGAATTTCAAGGACCTGCTCATCGTCAAGATAATGGAGACGGTTCATTTACAGATTACGGAATAGTTTATAAAACAACTACTGACAATAAAATAATTGCCCAAGTAACTAAAACAACTAAAGTTCCTTCTAATGAAAAAGGAGTTCCTGATAAAATCTTAGAACAAGTACAATTGCCTTCTACTAATATTACTTTAGGCAATAATCTACCTCTTACATTACTAAAAATGGATATGACTTTTGGAACAGGTGATGAAGCAGATACAATAAATGTAAGAAGAAATGGTTATGATATTCCTTTTATTATAGCGTTTGAACAAGGATTTATTTTTGAAGATCCTAATGTAAATGTTCAAGCTATGGATAATATAGCTAAATAATAATTATGGCTGACGAGAAAGAATTAAATTTAAAAGGAATAGATACAGCTAATCCTGAAGGGACTCCTGACACAAAAGGAGAGCCTGATAGTAATCCTATAATTGAATCTTCTAAAGATGATATAAAATCTTCAGATGCTTTTCTTTTACCAGAAACACAAAGAGATCAAACTTTGGCAGGATTAAATGCTGCATCTCTTTCTTCTCAAAAAAGTCCTGCTATTAGAGGCACAGACTTTACTTTTAATAAAGAGATAAGTGATGCTATAGATGGAGCATATGTTCCTTTTGATTTAGCAAAAGCAATTCCTGACCCTAATGAACGTGCTGAATATATTAGACAACATGGTTCTAATATGGTAGATCTTTTAGACCCAGATGTTCAAGGAATAACTTTTGCAGATGAATTAAAAGATCTTTATAATTTTAGAAAACAAAATTATGATGTTCAATTAAAAAAGTTTGTAGATAAATTAGATGCTGATCAAGGATTTTTTGATGCAGCAGGAAATACTTTACAAAAATTTTTAGGAAAAACTACTGTAGCAGTTACAAGTTTAATTCCTTTAGTATATGGATTAGCAAAAGGTCTTGTTACTTGGAATGCTGAAAATATATTTAACAACACTTTGTTCGATCAATGGGACAAAATGGATCAATGGACAGATAAACATTATGTAGTATACGGAGGGTATGATTATACTCAGCCTGGAGAAGATGGAAAGCAAAAAAACTTTTTTGCAAGGATGGCAGATAATCCTATGAAATCTATAAACAATGATGTTATTCCTGCTGCTTCATTTATAGCAGGAGCTATACTTACAGAAACAGTAGCAGGACTATTAGCAGCTCCTACTGGTGGAGCATCATTAATAGCTAATACTGCAAGATTAGCTGCTTATGGAACAAGAACTTTTTCTAAAGGAATTAGGGTAGCAAGAGGATTAGATACAGTTGCTGATATGTATAATATGGCAAAAATTATACCTTTAACTGCTAAGTTTCAGAAAGGAATAGGTACAGCAACTACTATGGTTCGTACAGCAGGATATGAATCTAGTTTAATAGCTAGAGATACTTATCAAAGTACTAAAGACAAATCAATTCGTAATTATATTAATTCAGATATAGGAGTTAAGAAAGGATTAAAGCAGAAGTATGAAAATATTATTCGAGATAATATGGATGAGTTTGGTAATTTAAGTATTACTGAAACTCAAGTACTTGCTGAATTAGAAAAAGATATTCCAAAAAAAGACAGAATTAAAATACAAAACAATGCTGAAAATGCTGGAGAGTTGGCTTGGTTTTCTAATGTTCCTTTAGTAGGATTTTCTAACATGTTACAGTTTCCTAGAATATTTAATTCTAGTTATAGGTTAGGCCAAGGGCTATTAAGAAAAGCTGGCCAAAAAATAAATCCTTTAACAGGAACTAAAATGGTTGGAGGCAAAATGGTAGCAAGAGGAGCTGAAAGAGGTTTTGCTGCTAAAGCCTATGGTAGAGTAATATTACCTACTGCTGCTAGAGGATTAGGAGAAAGTTTTGAAGAATTTAGTCAAGGAGTTTTTGAAGAAGGATATTCTAATTATTATTCTTCTCAATTTACAGATCCTTCAAGAGAAACGTTAAATGAGTTTTTACCTACTATGGCTCATTCTGCAAAAGAATATTTTAAATCTGTAGAGGGACAAGATAGTATTGCTATAGGAGGACTTATGGGTATGTTAGGTTTACCTGGTGTTAGAATGCGTAGTGCTCAAGAAAGAGCTGCAGGAAAGCGGAGAATGGGATGGACATGGTATGGTGGTTTTTATGAAGGATGGCAAGATACTGGTGCTAAAATGGAAAAAGCACAAAATCAAGCCGACATTTATAATGCTGTAAGTACTAATGTAGCTTTGCAAAAGAGTCTTGAAAATATGCTTAAAGGAGTAGGCATACAAGCAGAAATGGATAAAGCTCTAGAAAAAGGAGATATTTTTAATTATAAAAATAAAGAGCATGAAGCTTTTTATAATTTTGTTTCTACTAGAATAGAAACAGGAATTGCAGATACTATTTTCCAAGATTTAGATGCATTAGAAGAAATGGGTCTAGAAGAATTTAATAAAACTTATGCACACAAAGATCAAGAGTTTCAATATACAGGAGAACAAAAAAAGAAAATAATTGAAACTGCTAGAAACAATGCTGAAGGTATAATTAAAGCTACAGAAAAAACTGAAGACTTATTAAATTATGAAAGACGTTTTGTAGACAAAGTATTTAATAAAAAGTTTTTAGGATCAGTGTCTTATGGTACTCCTGTTAGAAGTGCTGTAGGTGCGGATAAAAGTTTATTGAGCGGAAAAGGAAACGTTGATAGTAAATTAGAAGCTTTTGTACAAAAAGAATTTGAAGATGCTTCTGAGCAAGAACAATATATTTTAAAAGAAAGATTAAAAATGCAATTGAGAAATCAATTAACATTCTTAACATCTTCTGCAGAAAATATAGAAAAAAGAGAAAAAGAATTAACAGAACAGTTAAGAGACTTAGTAGGAGAAAGTGGATTATCTGCTTTTATAAATGATAAGAATTTTGTAAGATTTGTTGTAGGCCAAGAAACTACTAGTATAACTTTAGAAGACGGTACTGAAGTTAAATCTACTGATCCTAAATTTGCAAATACAAAAGACAAAGTTCAATTTGCAGTATCTCAAATACTTGCAGACATTAAAGAAAAAAATCCTAATCAATATAATTTTGCCAGAACACAAATTAAAGATATTGTTACTGATCTTTTTAAGCTAAAAGATAAGAAAGCTAAAGCAGCTGCTTTTTATAATATGCTTATGACTAAAGAGGGGGCGCAAGAGTTTACTCTTTATTTAGAAAGTGAAAAAGAACTTATGGTGCAAGAAGCTATGGAAACTGCTATAGCTTTGCAAGAAGAGCAAATCAATAAAGCAAAAAGCTCTACAACTAGTAGTAATGTAAGTAATACAGCTAACGATCTTAATAATCAAAAAAGATCAGTAGCTAGTGAAGAATTAAGACAAAAAATTAGTGATAAGCAAACTAAAGAATTAGAAAGTGTAATACAAGCTTTAGACGAGTTAGCTACATCTACAGAAGGTACTATAGCCTACAGTAATTTAGACAGTGATGTAGTAGTCAAACTTTTAGAAAAATTTCCAAATGCTTTTCAATTAATTAAAGATCGTTTAAATGGAGCAATACCTGGTTTACAAGATATAGATAGTATACCAAGTTTAAAACATCTAGAAACAGATACTTTCTTTGATGGTGCTAGTATAGAACAAATAGTATCAGAAACTTTGTTTGATATTATTGCAGATTACCAAGGCAAAACTCCTGGACCTGATCCAAATCTTAATAACGCAGCTCCAGAACAGATTAATATAAATAATGCTTTTGCTCCTAATAACCAAGCAAGCGAAGTAAATCAAACAGATTTATTAGATATATTTAGTAATGAAAATACATATTATAAAGGTGTAGCTACGGATAGTTTTATAATATCTGTTACTAATGATAAAAAATTTAAAGGTAAAGGAAAAGCTATAAGAAAAGACGGTAAGTTTGAAGATATGAAAACTGACCAGCCTTTAGATAAGTCTGCAGTTAATGATCCAAATACTTTAACATTAGAACAAATAAGAGAACAAAAACCTAAAGTAAAGTTAAGATATTCTCAAAATGAATTTGGAACTGCTGATGTTGACCCAGGTTATAGAAGTATTGACATTATATATGTTGATTCTAAAACAGGTGCTGAAACTTTTTATGGAAGAATTCCTGCTTCTTTAGAAGTAATAACAGATCCTGAAACAGGAGAACAATCTTACAAAAGAAGAGAAGGCATATCTCCAAAATTAGCTAATCTTAGAGCAGCAATAGCAAAAGGTAGCGTAAATCCTGATACAGGTTTTATAGAAATAGCTACTACTGAAACAGATTTTAAAGGATACGAAGCTACTGTTGCTCCTAAAACAGAAACTAAAGAAACTACTACACCAGATATAGAAGCTAAGAAAGCTGAAATAGAAGAAAGAAGAGAAAAATCTTTTAAAGCGGCTTTAAAAAGTCCAGGATTTTGGATATATATAAATTCAAAAGGAAGAAAAATTGAAAAGCTTGCTGGATCAAATACAACTGTAGAAGAAGAAATTAACGCTGCATATGACGCAGAACTAGATGCTTTAAAATCTCAGCCAACACAAACTAGTGAGGTTGAAACAGAAGTAGAACAGAGTGCTAGAAGAAAAGCTATTGACAATTACTTTGAAAATATTTTAGGCCAAATAGAAATAACTGCATTAGAACCAAATTTAAAAGAAATGGATGGGGAAATAGAAAGAACTATTGGCGAAAAGAAATGTAATTAAAAATCCGTAAATTTGATAAAATCTAAATAATGGCTTGTAGATATTGGTATGACGGTGAATTCAGATCAGAAGAAGAATTTAAATCTATTTTAGAAAATGGACTAATAGATCAATTAATACGTGATGGAGTAGTTGAGTTTAAACAAGACTTTCCTTTAGACGA
>Ga0209634_1000186_pt1 | contig 49318 bp, 44 predicted proteins | sample LinPmetageLP40_FD_184043 | JGI IMG/M metagenome (GOLD analysis project Ga0209634, IMG submission 184043) | Marine viral communities from the Pacific Ocean - LP-40 (SPAdes) (version 2) | ecosystem: Environmental > Aquatic > Marine > Oceanic | place: Pacific Ocean | collected 2010-08-26
ATTGTTGGTTCGAATAGAACCATATTAAAATTTATAGTTCTATGGCATTTCAATCAAGATGTAGTACGAGCTAAAAGCTCGCACTATCGGAGAAAAGAGGTTGTTTATCCCTCCGATTTTCATCAATTCTTTGGCTATTAATTGAATATATTATCAGCAACGAGTCTTCTGAGTTGATTCTTTTATACCTAACATGGCATTGAACTGCTTCACTTCTTCTTTGTAAAATCTCAATAGCCTTTGCTTAAGAGTCATTTTGGGGTCTTTATTAGATTTCATAAATCTATTCGTTTGGTCTCATAGATATTAATCTGTGAAACGTGAATAAATATTACAGATTCGTCAAATTTATTTCCACTTGCTGGCGCGAGCTCAATGTCATTAAGTTAAGGTAGAGCACCCCAACGTTTGTGTCTCACAAACGTTTTATGAGCTTGTTTGTGAGACACAAACAAGGGCTTTTTTTATTAACTTAATGACATTGAGCGCGCACTACCGGAGGAGTGATTGGTCCCAACTGAACAACTATCAACTTAACAACCTTGTTTACTGCCGCCTAAAACAGGACGTAAAGACACAACCTATTAATCGAAAAGGTTTTTAGGCAGCCTCTCACCAAACTACTCGACTGGTATAGCCACCTGATAGCTCTTCCCTCTTTTCACAGTTAGCTTATCTTTTTGTAGCCATGGATTGTGGCGTTTTAGCAGTTTGTAGTTGATGCCATTGTCACGAGACCACTGTACCAAGTCATTGATCGTTTCAGTCACCTCTACGTAGCGTACATCTTCTGCATTGTACAGATGTTGTTCATCGATATTGAAACTGTATTTATCAGGATTCTCAATTATTTCTTTGATAGCAAGAATTCGGAATACATAACGTGATGTTTCTTCATTGAGTAACAGGTTGTAATAATTGCTATCACTCTGATGCGTCATTGCTCTTTGTAAGCCTGCCATTCCTCTGTTATATGATCCTGCTACATTGGTCCAGTTACCGAACTTCTTATATGCACGATTCAAATACTTGCAGGCTGCCACAGTCGATTTGATAGGATCATATCGCTCATCCACTTCTCTGGTCACTTCAAGCCCATATTCTTTGGCGGTAGCCTTCTTGAATTGCCAAAAGCCAACAGCACCTGCTGGTGATTCATCATTCCTAAAACTTCCTTCGATAGCTGTGAGGTATTTGAAGTCATCAGGAATGCCATATTCCTTTAGAATAGGTTCCATTTGAGGCAACCACCTATTCGCATGTTTGATCAAAAAGATGGTATTGTTGTGCCAATAAGTATTGATGTGTAATTCGCGATCTAGTCGTTCCTTTACATCAGGAATATGTAGTGGAACAGCCTCCCCAGCAAATGACAATGAATCTGGGATTATCAAAGACTTCGCAATCGAGTGCGCTGGGAATTCTCCCAAAGGAGGATTATCAACATCTATTGTTTGACGATTGTCATCATACCCTTTATTACATGCTGTAATACATACAATACACAACAGCAAAAATGCGACTCTTTGAATTTTCATATAAGATTTGAACGCTAGAAGTTTGGTGACAATTGGAACTTCGCATAGAAGTCATCAATCACTTTCACCGCTTCGTCAGGAGTCTCTACAATATTGAATAGGTTTAAATCTTCAGGGCTAATGTTACCTTCTTTCTCTAGCAATGTTGCCTTAATCCAATCAACCAAACCACTCCAAAATTCTCTTCCCACCAATACTATCGGGAATCTGCCGATTTTCTTTGTCTGAATCAGTGTCATCGCTTCAAAACATTCGTCCAATGTTCCAAAACCTCCAGGCATCACGATGAATCCCTGTGAGTACCGAACAAACATCACCTTACGTACAAAGAAATAATCAAATGAGATCAACTTATCTTGATCAATATAGATGTTGCCATCTTGCTCAAATGGCAATTTGATATTCAGTCCAACCGACTTACCTTTCTCACTCTTTGCTCCCTTATTACCCGCTTCCATGATCCCTGGTCCGCCACCTGTGATGACTCCGTATCCATGCCTCACCAGCTTGGCACCAATCTCTTCTGCCGTCTTGTAGTAAGGATGGTCTTCTTGTGTCCTAGCCGATCCAAATATCGATACACAAGGCCCAATCTTAGCTAGTTTGTCAAATCCCTCCACAAATTCTGACATCACTTTGAAAATCACCCATGAGTCAGTACTCTTGATTTCGTTCCAGTTCTTATCTTGAAATGCTTTTATTATTTTCTCTTCTTCCTTATTCATCTTTTTTTCATTTTCTCCACTTTTTTCAAACAAAAGGCTACGAATTTAACACATGAGCCTTTGCTTACAAAGTGATAAGTGATTTATCTCAATAAATTTTTGAAGGCCAATTCAAGAGTAGGAAATCGAAATTGAAATCCGGCTTTTTCTATTTTTATCGAAGACACTTTGCCGCTTCCAAGAAGCATGTCGGCCATCTCTCCCAACGTCAATTTCAAGATGAAGGCTGGAATATTTGGCAGAAAAAATGGCCTTTTCAGTAAGGTCGCAATTGACTTGGTCATTTCCTTATTCGTAGCGGGGTTTGGAGATACCGCATTGTAAGTTCCAGTGAGATCTTTTTCCATCAAATAACAAATCAACGAACACAAATCGTCAATATGAATCCAACTCATATATTGTTTCCCCGATCCCAGTGCAGCTCCTGCTCCCCATCTAATAGGTAGAGACATTTTCTCCAGCGCACCTCCATTACTACTCAATACCACTCCTATTCTAACTTTAGTCACAGCTATAGACAATTTTTCAATCTCGTCAACCGTTTGCTCCCACTTGCTTGTCACCTCTGCCAAAAAATCACTGCCGGGATCATCTTCTTCGATCAATAATCGCTCACCATTATCCATTCCATAAAAACCAATGGCGGAAGCACTTACAAAAGTATTAGGCTTATTAGGACCCACTTCTTGAATTGCATTGCACAATAATTTTGTGGATTCGATACGGCTATCTAAAATTCTCTTCTTCTGTGCATTGGTCCACCGACCATTGGCAACTCCCTCCCCAGCCAAATGGATCACGGTATCTGCCCATTCTAAAGCTGCATTATCTATCGTGCCCTTATTGACATCCCACCGATACCCTTGCACGTTTTCTGTTGACTTTCCTGATCGACTCAACCAAGAAACCTTATGCCCTTCTTTAAGTAATAAGCCTGTGAGGCTACGCCCAACTAAACCACTCCCACCTGTTATCAAAATATTCTGTTGCTTCATAGTCTCGATTGATTGCGCTCTTTAAAGTTGTAATGAATCAAAATGTGCACGATATTTGAATATCGTGCAATTGAACAACAAGTACAACCTAAAATTGTTGTCAATAATCACAAGATTGCATTAAAATAAAACATATGAAAAACATACTTGCATTGACTACTTGCATCTGCTTCGTGCTGATCAACACATACGCTCAAAAAGCAACAGTACACGCCCACAAAGAAAGAATCAACGAAGACAATGTAAAGGGTTACAAAAGCACTATTGAAGGCTCGGTAGATGACATTATTAATCAATGGACTAGAAATCTCCGGTCAATGGGTAAATATAGAGAACGTGGCACTTACGCAGTGGTGACTGATTTCTCAATTGATGATCAGCTATTTGAAGACAGTACACTCTATGCTACTACGCAGAGCGATGAATCAACTGTAACTGTATGGCTAGGATCAAGTATGGCTCATAGTGAGGACTATAATTTGGATGATTTTCTCAAGAGTTCTGTTTATGACTTTACCATATCGTACCATAGAAGCGTTGTGCAAAAACAAATCGATGAAGCAGAACGTGCAGTAACCATCACCACCAAAAGACATCAGCGTCTTACCAAAGACAGTGTAGAACTGGCTAATAAGCTAACCTCCACAAAGAATGAAATCATCCGATTGGAACAACTAGTGGAGAGAAATCAACTTCAAACAAAAGTGCTTGATGAAAAGCTGATCATGAACAGCAATGCCAGAGATAGCGTCTTTCTAGAAATAGGGAAGATGAAGGCAATAGTCGAAGAACATAAAAAACGTAAAAACGCAATCGAATAAATCACAAAACAGAGGAGCTAGTATTTGAAACGAGTGAAATGCAGCATTTGTCCTAAAACCAAAAAGTAAGCCCTTTTGAAGGCTCCCTTTTTTCAACTGAATGTTGCCTAAATCTAGAAATCATAGCCGTAATTTAGTGAGAATGTCCTCCCAGGATTCCTCCTTGAGAAAAGACGTTCTGTGTTGTCTGAACTATAAACCAATTCATTGCTATCACCGAGTAAGTTGTCCACTTTGAAACTTAAACTAGATTTCTCTCCAAAACGTTTAGTCACTTTGAAGTTCAAACTATGAAAAGGCTTAGTATAGACTTCTGGGATATTAGACGCACTTACAAAAGTGAGCGTCTCTCCTTGTACATTATAGGATAGGTTGGTAGAGATAGCCTGATTTGGAGTTTCAAAATTTACGTATGTATTGATTGAAAACGGTGCTTGCATACTCATCTGTCTATATCGATCTACACCAGTCTCTACACCTTTGAAATCTAGTTCGCTTTGATATTCGTTCTGACCGTTAGCATTAACCAATACAGTTTGTCTATCCACTCTTGAGATTGTGTATGAAAAATTACCTCCTACTGAAAAATTGCTAAATGTAGTTCCTAACATAGAAAGGTTCTTTCTTAGATCTACTTCTGTACCGTATGCCACTGCTTGTCCTACATTCCTTGGTGTCACTTGATTTGGCGCCAAGTCAAATGCCACCAATGCTATATGATTGGTAAAATCTTTATAGAAAAATGACACAGATGCCACCTCGCCACGTCCAAAGAAATACTCCCAACGCAAGTCATAATTAAGAATTTCTGCTTGCTTTACATCGATATTTCCTATGAAGAAAATACCAGTAATCGGATCTGCAACAAACGCTTCAGATTTTTCCTTAAATGAAGGACGTGCCAATGTCTTATTAAATGATCCGCGCAAGTTCATGTCTTCGTTTAGCGCGTATATAAAGTTGATAGATGGAAGTATATTGACCTCATCCAATGTTTCCACGTCTACTTCACTTGCATAAGATCCGTCATTTTGCTTAATGAATCCTGAATAAAGCATTTTAACAGCTTCAAGTCTTACACCATAGATGGATTTTAGCTTTTCTGTAAGCTGCATTTCATTCATCACGTATCCAGCTGTAACAGTTTGTTGACCATCATAAGCATTTACAGGATCAGTAGCATTCTCAATGTATAGCCCATCAGGGTTACTGTTACTAATTGCGTTGTTTGCCAATAGGTCATTAGGATCTGTACTATTTACATTTCGTGCTGCTAAGTTGGCATATGAATAGGTATATACATCAAATTCTCTATTTCTAAGTGTAAACGCTCCGCCAAACTTGAGTTTGTTCTTTTCATTGAGATTGTACTCAAGGTCTAGTTTGAAATTTTCGCTTAATTCAGAAAGATCTCTCCAGAAACGATTGATTAGACCTCCATTGCGAAACCCCAATTGCTCATCGTCTTCATTTATAGCAGTCTCTCTGTAATCTGGTTCGTACTGCCTAGAACGTATTATTGAGTTTGCCCATGAAACTTTCAAGTCTCCAAAGTTATGTTTTCCATAAATTGTCGCATTGGTCATCTGACGCTCTGCGTAGGTTAGAATATCATTGTAAAGAAAAGTTGGATTGTTCAATGATGAGTTATCACGTGTGCGATCCAAAGCTGTACTTACACCATTTTGTATGTGCAGTAAATTAACTCCTAATGTTGTATTATCAGTTTTAGCAGCAAGTGTCACCAGTCCACTCCACAATCTTTCTTTTGAAGCTAAATCACCTACCGCGGTATAGTCTCTCATCAATACAGTATTATCGCCAGTAATGTCTCTTTCATATCTTCTTCTTTCAAACCCTTCGTAATAGCTACTATTGTTACGGTAAGTGAAAAGTGCATTATACCCCCATGTCAATTTATCACGTGCAATTTGGTTGCCATGAGATAAGGAGAAAGTGTTATTCATGAAATTCTTTTTCCTCGTTCCAGCCAATGTTGGATCAAAAAGATTTGTTGTTTCGCCATTCGCAGGAAGTTGCTCTCCTATATTGACAGGTAAATCTCTTTGCCCGTTGTCAAATCCTAAAAAGTCACTAGATGAACCATCATACGCTAAAAAGTCTGAATTTAAGTGCATATCAGGATTGTATCCTAATCCCATTGAAACCGTTGTCTTTTTCTCATCTGGGAAAGATTTGGTTTGAATATCTACTAATCCACCAGTAAATGATCCTGATAAATCTGGAGTAAAAGTTTTATATACTACGACATTCTCCAAAATACCAGTAGGGAAAATATCAATTTGCACATCGTTTCTATCTGGGTCAAGACCAGGAAGATACATTCCATTAAGGGCCGTCTTGGTATATCTGTCTCCCAATCCACGTACATAGACATATTTATCTCCTTGAACGGAAACACCAGTGACTCTTTTCATGGCTGAACCCAAATCACTGTCTCCAACTTTTCTAAAAGTTTGTGAAGAGATACCATCAACGGTATTCACTGATTTCTTTTGTACTGTCAAGAGCGCGATGTCATTGTCTTTGAGTGCCTCTACTGTCACAACAACTTCTTGCAGTTCAGTTGAAGCTGGGTCCATGGTCACATCCAACAACACAACTTCACCTTCCCTAATAACAACGTCACTTATAGTTTGTGTTTGGTATGAAACGAACTGGTATAAAATTGTATGTGTGCCTGGTTCTAATGCTAAATTGTAATTGCCATCCCAATCAGCAGCAACACCAATTGTAGTTCCTTGTTTGGATACAGTAGCTCCAATCAATCCTTCTCCATTTTCAACATCAATAATTTTCCCTCTCACATATCCTTTTTGAGCAATTGTAGAAAAACTTGTGGTGAACCCAATAAATAAAATAAATAGTCCTTTTTTCATCTCTGTATTAATTTATGATGCAAAGCTAATTGGACCTAAACTAAATTGAGAGATGAAATGGTTTATGAAATGATTATGAAATTGGAGTCTAATTTTTCGAAAATTAACATGCGCTTAACATCGATTAGACTAACAAGTAATTTAAATGTTTGATAAGTTCGTTCAAAACGGTTCATGTAAAGTTAATCGTAATTTAACGATGGAGTTTTTTTCTTAACATTCGGTAAACACCTTGCTGCTGCAAATTTTCTAAACAAGTGAGTTTTACCAAAATTATTCATGTATCCGAGATCGATAGTTCTAAGAATGGGATGCGGCCTTCAAATTAAATTTCTATCTGATACAGAGATATCGTCCACTTCTTCCTTTTTGGGAATTAGATAAATCATCAAGACCAGTACAATAAAAAAATGCCGCCTCATACAAATATGAGACGGCATTCAGTTTTTCTCTATTGCAAAAGTATACTATTCATCAAAGCTCTTTGTGTACACTTCGAAAGTTGCATTTACTGTACTAAAAGTAAGTTCGCCATCTACCACGTTTTTCGCAGCATCCTCTTCGTGAGTCAGCGTTTCAGCGTCAAAAGAAGCAGACAACTTGATTGTGCCTCCATTGGCATTCAAGTTCGTGATAGAACCTTTAGCTTTTGATTTGAAGTCACATGTGATAGAAGCACCACCTTCAGCCACGATTGTACCATTCATCAATGTGAACGTATCGTCTAGATCTCCCTCTCTACCATCTACTTCAAGACCTTCGTCAGAATCTCCGTCTACAGTCACCATAAAGTTGCTCACTGTGCCAGCATAAGATTGGTCAATATCAATCCCATCGTCTCCTACTTGAGTTACTGTTGCATAGTTAACATCTACAGTTCCTCCGAAAAATTCGATTCCATCATCGCTATTTGCATATACTTCTACATGTTCAATTGTAGTTCCTGAACCAACTCCACCCATAGTAAGGCCATTGATCTCATCTCCAGCAGCAGCGTCAATTACAGCTCCACCGTATCGGATAGATACATATCGAATAATTCCCGAATCATCAGCTGCAGTAGAGCCTCCATATAATCCATTGGCATCACTTGCTGGCACACCTTCGATCTGTGCTTCAGCTCCAGTCTTAGCACTAATTGGCGCTTTACCTAAAACTACAAGTCCTCCCCATTTTCCTTTACCAGTACTAGCATTAAGCGTTCCATCATCAGCAGTTGATGTCATGATAATAGGGTTTGCAGCAGTTCCTTCAGCCATTAGCTTTCCGCCTCTAGCAATCATCAATACTGCAGCATTCACACCTAAAAGTGTTGCGTCTCCTTCGATTCTTGTTCCTGGCTCAATCGATAAAGTAACACCGTCAAGTACTGTTATTCTACCTTTCAGAATATAAACATTATCTGCAGTCCAAGTTTTATTTACATCAATGTTAGCAACAACTTCAACTTCAGTTGTTGCTCTCACAGGCTGCGTAGCTCCTTCTGTCAATGTCCAATCGAAATTTGTTCCAGCTGCCACTCCTATTGCTGCTGCATCTGTTGTCAATTGAGTGCCTACTGCTGTTGCTACAGCGTCAATTGCTTCCTGCTGAAGCTCTTCTTGAGTTTTCACATTTATTGGATCATCATCGTCACCACAAGATGTCAAGTTGATCGCGAATCCTGCTGCTAATAATAGGGTTAATAATTTTTTCATGATTTAAATAATTTGATGGTTGTTTGTCGCCTTTTAAATGATGTTACAAATGTGCGGAACAAATGTTATCTCATGACGTGGGCAATGTTATCAAACCATTAAAGTCTGACTTGGCATATTAAGCTTGTTTTAAGGAGGCACAAAAAAACCCTGATCAAGTAAGTTGATCAGGGTTTTATGTATTTTAAATTTTCTCTCTATTATAGAGGTTCCTAAGTGAATCCGTTAAATTATTTCCCAATCGGTACTTTGTTTAAAATTGTTTCTATGATATCCGCTGTGGTGATGTTCTCCGCTTCTGCCTCATAGTTAAGGATCAATCTGTGATTAAGTACATCCTTCGCTACTTCTTTGATGTCTTCTGGCAATACATACTCACGGCCTTCAAAGAAAGCTACAGCTTTAGCCGCAAGATTCAAGTTGATACTCGCTCTCGGAGATACTCCGAATTGAATATACTCTGCAATATCCTCCAGGTCATATGCCTTGGGATCTCTGGTGGCAAAGACCAGTTCGATGATATACTTCTCTAAAGATTCAGAAATACTGACTTGGTTCACTTCATTGCGAATCGCAAATACATCTTCTTTGGTAAGCACGGTTTCTACATTACTATCAAATGACATATTGGACATTCTGCGCATTACTTCTAGTTCATCTTCCTTAGATGGATAGTCAACGTTCACTTTCATCATGAACCTGTCTATCTGCGCTTCCGGTAGTGGATATGTCCCCTCTTGATCTACTGGGTTTTGTGTCGCCAATACTAAGAATGGCCTGTCTAGTTGGAAAGTTGTCTCACCAATAGTTACTTGCTTTTCCTGCATTGACTCTAGCAATGCCGACTGAACTTTAGCCGGTGATCTGTTGATCTCATCTGCCAATATAATATTTGAAAAGATAGGTCCCTTCTTCACCTCGAAGTTGGACTTCTGTTGATTGTAAATCATGGTTCCCACTAAATCTGCCGGCAGCAAGTCTGGTGTAAACTGGATCCGCTGAAAATCCAAATGTAGTACTCTAGCAAGTGTACTTACAGTCAGTGTCTTTGCCAGTCCAGGCACCCCCTCCAATAAAATATGTCCATTGGTAAATAGGCCAATCAAAAGTCTGTTGAGCATATAGTCTTGCCCAACAACTACCTTTCCTACTTCACTGAATACCCTCTGTATTTTCTCTTGGTGTTCCTTCTTTAAATCTTGAGAAACTGTTGCTTCTTCCATCACTGTATTGCTTTACTTATTTGTTTGACTCGAATATTAACGCAATAATAAATAATTGATTCGTAAAATGTGATAAAGGGTTGCATTTTTGATACAATTGGTCTAAAAAAAATGAGTTTAACATGACTAAATGCAATTCTATATATTTGACAACCATCTAATTTTGAACATGAAAAAAATCATAGTCTTCCTGTCCATAGTTTTTATCACTTCCCTATCGATTGCACAAAATTTCAAAAAAGACAATAGGGCATATCAAAAAGAGCAAAATGAAAAATTTAAAGACCCAAAAGAGTCGCCACTAACCGATGAGGATCGACAAATATTTAAGTCTTTGGAATTTTTCCCATTGAATGAAGACTTTTTGGTAAAAGCCAAACTGGCTGTGAATCCGAATCCTCAACTTTTCAAAATGCCCACAAGTACGGATAGGCTTCCAGTATACAGCACATATGGAGAATTGTCTTTTGAACTGAACGATGAGCATTACACCCTACAAGTATATCAAAACCAGCAACTACAAACTACAGCAGGATATGAGGACTATCTCTTTGTCCCTTTTGCGGATGAGACCAATGGCGATGAGACATATGGAGGTGGGCGATACCTAGACTTTAGAATGCCCAAAACAGATGAAGTAATTATTGACTTCAATCAAGCCTATAATCCATATTGTGCCTATAGTGATCGTTATTCCTGTCCTAAAGTGCCTGAGGCTAATATACTACCCATAAGGATAGAAGCTGGGGTACTGAATTGGGGGCATTGATCTATTTTCTTTTTCATCTAAAGAATCAACCGTCTATGTATATATTACTTCGATCCATTTTTCTCATAATATATTTGTAATACTTTTATATTCACTTGCAGACCAAATACTTAACCTAAACCTAACATGAAACTCACTATTAAAAATCTAACCAAGACTTACAAAAATGGAGTTAAAGCCATTGACGATCTCAACCTTGAAATAGGCGCAGGGATGTTCGGCCTGTTAGGCCCGAATGGTGCTGGTAAATCATCTCTGATGAGAACCATCGCCACCCTACAAAGTCCCGATTCTGGCTCTATTACTTTTGGTGATATTGATGTGTTAGAAGATAAGATGGCACTAAGAAAGATATTGGGCTATCTACCACAGTCATTTGGTGTCTATCCAAAAATGTCAGCAGAAGACCTGTTAGATTATTTTGCCTCTTTGAAAGGTATCAGCTCAAAGGCTGACCGTGAGAAATTGGTAAAAGAAGTGCTGGAGATTACGAATCTTTATGATGTACGTAAGAAGTATGTAGCTGGATACTCTGGAGGAATGAAGCAGCGATTTGGTATTGCCCAATTGCTCCTTAATAACCCTAAGCTAATCATTGTGGATGAACCAACTGCGGGACTAGATCCAGCAGAAAGGCATCGCTTCCTTAACGTACTGCGTGAAGTAGGCACCAATTGTACGGTGATATTCTCAACACATATCGTAGAAGACGTAAAGGAACTTTGCAATGAAATGGCCATTCTCAATGGTGGTAGAATATTGAAACACACCACGCCAAAAGAGGCTACCGAAGAGATAAAAGGTCAGATTTGGACAAAAATCATCGAAAGAGATGAGCTAGAAAAAATGGAGGCAAGCTTCAATGTGCTTTCATCAAACTACAATCAGGACAATACCTTAAACATAAGAGTACACAGTATGGATAAACCAGCGGATGATTTTTCGCAAGCAACTCCGCAGCTGGACGATGTATATTTTATAGCATTGAGAATAGAAGAACCAGTTCTCGAAGCTTAAAAAATCACTTTAACTAAAAATATACATCATGTTTACAACTATATTCAAACACGAGTTAAGGTATTGGTTTAGTCACACTGCCTTCTACATATACCTGGCCATATTCTTTGTGCTTTCGATGTTCTTCGCTGCCAGTGCGGCAGGAATATTTGATTCGCTAACGGTAAGTACAGGTTCATCAAAAATCATCAATTCTCCAATTGGGATTAACGGACTACTCAATGGGCTCACTGTAATGATTTTCTTTTTATTCCCGTCAATAATTGGTGCATCGATTCATCGGGATTTTAAGAGTGAGATGCATACTATTTTATACTCATACCCGTTTACGAAAGCTAACTACCTCTTTGCAAAGTTCTTCAGTTCATTTGTTGCTGTAAGTGCAATTGTTGTTGTCATCGGTTTGGCGATGTTTATTGGTTTTAGATTACCTGGGACTAACCAAGACATTGTGGGTGCATTCCACTTCTCATCATATTTACAATCCTACTTTGTATATATTATTCCGAATGTGTTGTTATTTGGAGCAATCGTCTTTGGTGTAGTCGCTTTCACCAGAAATATATCTGCTGGATTTATCACAATTGTATTATTAATGTTAGTACAGGGAATCCTGGAAAACATTTTGGCTGATCCTGACCTTAGATATCTCTCAGCACTGCTAGATCCTTATGGATCAGGGGCTGTAGCCTATTATACAAAGTATTGGACAGTAGCTGAGCAAAATGAGCAGATGTTGCCAATCAAGGAACTTATTATTTACAACAGACTAATCTGGCTATCGATCGCCTCGGTAGTTTTTGGACTTGTTTACAAATACTTTACTTTTTCACAAAACGCTGCCTCTTTCAGTTTTAGAAAGCAAAAAGGCGAGCGAGTGACCAAACAAAATTTTGGTGGTATCACAAGAATTCAGTTGCCAAAAGTAGCTTTTGACTTTTCATTTCTTCAAAATCTAAAAACAACTTGGAGGCTCTCCAATGTTGATTTCAAATACATTGTTAAGAGTTGGCCTTTCATGAGTATTTTATTGGTTGGGTTGATTTTCATACTCATTACTGCCACTGTCCTGGGTGAGCTGTTTGGCACGAAAACTTTGCCCGTAACTTGGCAAGTGCTACTTGTTCCTGGCAATAGCTTTGCGCTCTTTATCAATATACTCACATTCTTATATGCCGGTATGCTAGTCCATCGTGGCAAAATTGAAAGGGTAAATCATTTGATCGATGTTACACCTATTCCCAATTGGACACTTCTCGTGTCAAAATTTGTGGCATTGATGAAAATGCAGCTTGTCATGCTATTAGTCATATTGATCGGAGGAATACTAATACAGGTTTATAATGGCTACTATAATTTTGAGATTGCACATTACCTAAAGGAATTGTATCTGTTTAATTTCATCCATTTTGTAATCTGGGCATTGTTGGCTTTGCTTATCCAGGTAATGATAGGCAATCCATACCTGGGACTTTTTATGATGCTAGTCATTTCCATCGGTATGCCTTTCTTATCCCAAATAGGTATCGAACAGTCCATATTCAAATATAATCAAGCTCCTGGCTTCAATTATTCTGATATGAACGGATATGGTGGTGTTGCGAGCTATATGGTTCATAAATTATATTGGCTCACTGGAGGGTTTGTATTGTTGGTTATCGCGGGATTGTTTTGGGTAAGAGGACTACCTCATTCATTCAAAGAGAGAATCTCTATTGCCAACTCTCGTTTCAATGGTCGTACTCTTGTGGCATTCTTTGTATTGTTAGTTACATTTTTAGCCATTGGCTTTCGCATTTATTATGAAAACAACATTCTCAATGAAAGGATTTCTGCCAATGAGCAAGAAGAACAAACTGCAAACTGGGAAAAGATGTACAAACAGTATGAAGACGCTATCCAACCACGGATAGTTTCGGTGAATACAAATATGAATATTTTCCCGAAGGAGTTAAATTTTGATGCCTCAGGGACATATGTCATGATCAATAAGTCCAATCAAGAAATAGATAGCATACTATTGAATCACAACAACTATCCAAGTACGTTCGAGTTTGACAAATCTAATACGCTCGTCTCTGAAGATACCGTTTACAATTTTGATATCTACCAATTGGAAGAGTCATTAAGACCTGGAGATAGCCTCACACTTAATTTCACTGTGAAGAATAAACCTAATACTTTTTTGAGAAGCCATTCTCCAGTTAGAGAGAATGGGGCCTTTATCAACAGCAGTATTTTCCCTTCACTTGGGTATGCTGGTGGTGAGCTTACTGATGATGAGGTTCGCAAAAAATATGATTTGCCCGAAAATAAATTGAAACCACATCCGTCTGATACGACTGCATTGGGCAATACGTACATTGCCAAAGATGCAGACTGGATAGATTTTGAAGCTACAGTGAGTACGGCTGAAGATCAGATTGCTATAGCGCCTGGTTATTTACAAAAGGAATGGGTTGAGCAAGGTCGTAGATATTTTCATTATAAGATGGACAGTAAAATCCTAAATTTCTACGCTTTCAATTCTGGAGAATATGAAGTGAAAAGAGATAAATGGAATGATGTAAATCTAGAAATCTATTATCACAAAGGACATGAGTACAATCTTGAAAGTATGATGGATGGAATGAAAGCTTCATTGAAATATAATTCTACTCAATTCAGCCCTTATCAGCATAAACAAGTCCGTATCATAGAATTTCCACGAACTGGAGGAAGTTTTGCGCAGTCATTCCCGAATACGATTCCATTCTCAGAAGGGTTAGGTTTTATTGCAGATATTGATAGCACTGAAGAAGGCGGTGTTGATTATGCTTTTGCAGTGACCGTACATGAAGTGGCACATCAATGGTGGGCACATCAAGTCATTGGCGCGGATGTATTGGGAGCTACTATGATGTCAGAAAGTCTGTCGGAATACGTGTCACTAAAAGTGCTCGAACATCAGCATGGTAAAAGTAAAATGAGGAAGTTCCTAAAATCATCACTAGATGGATACCTGACTCAGCGTACTACTGAAAAAAAGAGAGAAAAAGCATTGATGTACAATGATGGACAAGGATATATCCGTTACCAGAAGGGATCATTGGTGCTCTATGCATTGAGTGACTATATAGGTGAGGACACTTTGAATGCTGCACTGAAACGCTACATAGAGAAAGTCCAGTTTCAAGAGGCACCATACACTACCTCAATTGAGATGGTGGACTATGTCAGAGAAGTTACACCAGATACTTTACAGTATGTGATCAAGGATATGTTCGAGACTGTTACACTTTATAAAAACAGGATAGTAGAAGTGACGTCAACCGAACTTGATAATGGCAAGTATAAGGTGGACATCGAATTTGAAGTCAGTAAGTACCGAAATAATGAAAAAGGCAAGCGATACTACAGCGATGATCATTTAGATTCTATTTCGTACAAAACTGAGAAGATGCGAAAACCACTATATTCTGTGCCACTAGCCGACTACATCGAAATAGGAATCTTCGGTGAAGAAGAAGTTGATGCCCGCCTGTCGGACGGACAGGATAAGTCCAAAGAAACTGAACTCTATCTTCAGAAACACAAAATCACTGAAATCAACAACAAGATAACTCTGATTGTTGATCAACAACCAAAAGAAGTGGGTGTTGATCCATACAATAAGTTGATAGATACTAACTCTGAGGATAATAGAAGGGAACTGTAGTTACTTCTAAAGTATCACGAACGTCATCTCGGAAATTTTCTTCATTCGTTTTAGAAAATGAAGAAAATTATCCATGATCCGGAACAATTGGAGTGAGATTCCGGATAAACAAAGATTTTTGGAAATGTAAATCTCCTGTTTTCCACGCTGGGACACCCATTGTCAATTTAGGTTAAAAAGATCAAGCAGGTGTTTTTGCTCTTGATTTGTGATTATGGTTTTTTCGATGGTTTGATTTGAATTAATCACCTTGACTTTTATAGTATATATTGTTTTGGCAATATCAATTGTTTTTTCAGCACTTATGGTTGCTTTTCTGGCATATAACTGTCTTTCAAGTTCTTTATAAACCTTATAGGCTGCAAAGGAAAGGCAGATATGAGCTTCTATTCGTCTTTGAAGTCTGTGATATATAGGGCTGATCTTTAAGCCCGAATTATGCAGTAGGATTCGTTATGAGATTCAAAAGAACAAAGAATCAGCGAGTTATGGACGAAAAGCATCCCGATAGCTATCGGGATGGTTAAGGACATAATTCGAGCAAAGTGGCTGATTCACCCCAAAGGGATGCCTATGGCACAGTTGTTTTGGGTCGGAATAGATTTTCTATTGCATATTTCGGGTTAAGTCGTGTTTTGATATTCTAAATGCCTTTTCAATTTTCCAGAGATGCTGGTAATTCTCAATTAGATCTTCCTTTGATAGCGACTTGTCATTGGTTTGATAACCTTTTGGCCCATCCCATTTACTGTCCTCTTCAAACTTTTCTTTATCAATGGAATCAATAGTTTGCTGGCCTTTGTGAACTTTGATCCATTGATATGCTTGGGAAACAAGCTGCTCAACTTGAAAAATATCCTTACTTGAGCCAATAGTTTTCCTTACATTATATCTGCCATTGCTCTTGTCAATTATTTGGACGCTTATTACCCCGCTTGGGCTTTTCTTTTTACGGACAAACATGTCCTAAAATACAAAAAATAAGCACTCGGGACACCCATCATTTTTCAGAAAAGACACTCAGGTAAAGAAAAGACACTTTTTTGAGGCTTACAGAAAAAATCGAGGAAAACAGGAAAAAGTTGATGGGTCATTCTGTTTTTATTGACTCTACAGGATTGATCATAGTTGCCTTGATAGTGTGAAAACTGATGGCTAATAAGGCTATCGTAATAGAAATCAATCCACCCAACACGAACATATCTATACTCAAATCTATGCGATAAGCAAAGTCATTAAGCCAGTCATTCATCAACCAATAGGTGATCGGTATTGAGAGCGCTATTCCAATAATCAGTTGCGGTGCAAAACTACCAGCAAGCAATCTAAAGATGCTGAAACCTGAAGCTCCGATTACTTTACGAATGCCAATTTCCTTTATCCTGCTGTTGATAACCAATACCGTCAAACCAAGTAACCCCAGCCCTGCAATAATGATCGATAATAGAGTGGAGACAGTGACCAGTCTATTCATGCGGTTTTCACTTTCATACTGAAATTTCATATTCTCTTCTACGAAGCTAAAGTTGAGCTCTTCTTCAGGGAAAATGTTTTCCCACTCGCTCTCCAAGATATCCTTGACTTTAGAGAGCTGTGCTCCGCTATATCTGAATACGAGCTTTGGAATTGGAGAATCACCAAAACCATTGTCACTAATTCCTTGAAAGATTGGGGTGATGTTTTGAGTGATGATCAATGGCTCAACTTCAGAGTGAAGAGAAGAGTAATTGAAATTATGGGTAACACCTATGATCGCGTGATCACCAAAGTCATTGCCAGGAAGTTGTTTGCCTATGGGATCTACGATGCCAAAATAATCTACAGCAGCCTGATTGACAATGATCGATTGGCGTTTGTCCAAGCCACTTTCTGAATCAAATACTCTTCCTTCTATTACAGTGATGCCAAATGTATTGAGATAGTATGGATCAACAGCCAGTAGGTTAAATCTTCTAAATGTTTCTGTATTATCTGTATAAGCCAGGTTTGCCCAGCCGTCTGTGCCAAATACGTGCGTACCCATGCCTATATCATCGATGTCACCGTATTGTTTCAGTTTTTCTTTTAAGACTTCACCCTTTTCCATCGCAGTGCTGATGGCAGTACTTAGACTATTGGCTGAAGCACTTTGGTAAAGTGGGACAGATACTGTCGCAGTATAATTAACCCCGATGTCTTTGGTTTGAATGAAGTCAAGCTGTTTTCTCATGATAAGTGTTGTGCTGATCAAGAATACAGTAATGACAAACTGAAATACCACCATTGCTTTCTGGATATTATGCTTGCTATTGGATTGACTATTTCCTTTTAAGATCGAGATTACCCGTAGTCTGGATAGTACTAATGCTGGATAGATTCCAGACGCGATCCCAATTAACATAACAAGACCTGCATAAAGCAATAAGTGCCAAGACTCAAATGCAAGGTTAACATCTGCACCAGTCAGTTCATTGAAAATGGGTAAGGTGAGATGCGTAAGAAAGATTCCTATAATGACTGCAAAAAACGTAATGATCACACTTTCGCTTAAGTATTGATTGATCAGAGAGGATTTCAATGCCCCCATTACTTTTCTAACACCTACCTCTTTGCTTCGTTTGAGTGATTGACCTATCGATAAGGTTGCATAGTTGACCCCAGCGGTCACCAATACTAGAATACTTATGATGGCAAGAATAGACACATACCTGGGATTGCCAATTGGCTCCATGCCCACTGGAATTTCAGGATTGAGGTGTATATCAGTCAGAGGTTGAAATCCGATGTTATAAACGCCTTCATCTACTCTCCCTTTGAGATAGCTCATCACTACTGTTGGGATGCCTGCTTCAACAGTTTTGATACCAGCATTTTCTTTGACCAAAACATAAGTTTCTTGATTTACATTGAACCACGCTGTCAGCGCACGTTCACCATAAATGTCAATATTATTTTCATTAGAGATTGCCATATCTACCTGAATACTAGATTCTTTGCGAATGTCAGCAAATACTGCGGAGACATTGAATTCTCTAACCTCTTCTCCAATCTGAATAGCCAGTGATCGACCTATCGGATCTTTGTCACCAAAGTATTTCCGTGCATATGATTCCGAAAGCACTATGTTATTACGCGATTGTAGTGGGTTAGTAGTATTACCCCTGACTAGTTCGAAGTCAAATACCTTAAAAAATTCCGGACTAATGATACCTACATTTTCATTGTAACGATCATCCCCTTCACCGACTAAGTAGCTACGTTTATTATACTGCATTACGGTCTCTATTTCCCCAAAATTCTCTTCCAATACTTTTTCGAAGATTATCGGTGTGCTTGAATTGAAGAATATTTGATCTTCACCGTAGACCTCCTTCAGCCATACCCGGTATATCTTATCCTTCTTACTGTGGAATTGATCGAAGCTCAATTCTTGTTTCACATAAAACCCCATCAAGAAGAAGCAAGTAATGCCGATGGCTAGTCCTGCCAGATTGAGTATGGAGTTGAATTTGTCACGCCATAAGACGCGAAATGCTATTTTGAAATTGTTCCTAGTCATCATAAAAGTTGAGTTTTTGAGTTTCGAGTTTTGATTAATTACAGCAGGCCGTAAGGACCGGAGGACGCACCAAATGAAATACCACCTGGCCAGTCTGGGCTTTCCTTCATCGACCTTATGTTCATACATTTCATATAGATCACCCTGTAGGTCTTCCAATAGATCGGGGTTGCAGTACCATTCTAAAAATCGATCAGCCCACCTTGGAGGGTGGTTAGTCATATGGAGAATCCTGCAAAGGTGAGCTTGGGCATTTTGTTGTATAAGGCAGATCTTACTTCCATGATTTCATCAAGCACCTGTCTGCCAGCCTGAGAGAGTACAAAGAATTTCTTCCGTCTACCGCCCCGTTCTTGCGTAGCTCCGCCCATTGATGAAGCGATGAATCCTTTGCCTTCCAATCTCCTGAGTACAGAATGAATGGCGGTGACATCAAGCTTGCGACCGGTCTGGTCTTTGATCACTTCAAGGATGACCACTGCATAAGCTTGTTCATACAATGAACCCACTGTCAGCAGTACCAATTCCTCCAATTCTCCAATATGTGTTCTTTTCATAGCTGAATTATTTCTTGTACAAACGCACAACAAATAGATTAGTTGTCTTTTTGTACAACAAATATATTTAGTGTTACTTCCAATTGATTTTTGGCATTAAAAACCCTGAAAGTGCCGTCAGGGCTTTGATATTTATCTCAGTGTAAGTGTCAGAATCATATCCTTACTCACTCGCTACGTAGAAATACCCAAAATCCTTATGGGCAGATTAGCTATTATTCAGTTTGCAATGTATCCACAGGATTGGCCATTGCTGTTTTGATGGTCTGAGATGCCAATGTCAATGCGCCAATCGACAACAGCATTAAGAGGCTAAATACGATGTCTAGTATTCCGACTGTTACGCTGTAGTACTGCTGCATGGTCAGCATAAAGTTAAAGAAGAAATAGCCAATAGGTATGGCGATCAGTGCAGCTAGTGCTATCATATTCAAGTACTCTTTGGACAATAGATACGTCAGATTTTTTGTAGAGGCACCCATGACTTTTCTTATACCGACTTCCTTGGCCCTGGTTTCCGTACTATAGACGACCATACCAAGTAGTCCAAGACATGCTACTGTAATGGCCAGGAATCCCATAAAACTAAAAATATCTACTATCGCATTTGAGTACTGAAAGGCTTCTTCAATTTCTTTGTCGAAGAACTTAGCTTCAAACTTTTGTTCCTGTCCCAATGACTTCCATGTAGCTTCCATATCCGATAACATATTGAAGTTATCTGTCGTACTTACTTTGATGTTTGCATATTTGAATTTCGCTGGATTATGTCTAAAAATGAAGTTACTGATAGGGTCTCTTAGCAAGGTGTAGTTGAAGTCTTTCACTACGCCAATAATATTGACCGTTTCGCCATTGTCTAGCACGAATGTTTCTCCTAGTGCATCTAATGAGTTCGTCAATTCTAATGTCTTAAAAAATGATTCGTTGACAATGATGGAAGCTTCTTTAAGGGTTGAGGTTTTTTTGAAATTTTCTCCTGCGATGATCATCAGTCCGAGATTCGAAATATAGTTTTCATCTATGAACATTTGCCTGATTTGGATAGAATCCTTTTCATCAGGATAGTGGAGCCAATCTCTGGAAAATCCCTCTGCTCCGATCACATGAGAAGACATGGATATGGAGGTAACTGCGCCTTGTTTTGCAAACTCGGTTTTGAATATTTCTGTATCCACTCCGCGCAATTCGACATCCAGCAGATTTTCCTGATCAAATCCCATATCATAGTTCATCGAATAATTGACTTGTTTGAATAGCACAACAACTCCTATAATGAAGAACAACGAGAGACTGAACTGTGCCACTATGAGCACTTTCTTAAAACTAGTTTTACCAAATAGCTTCATGGAGGAAGCACCTTTCAGCGCAGTCACCGGATCAATCTTCGAAAAGTAAGCTGCGGGAACGATCCCCGCCAAAACCCCCGTCACGATGGCAAATATGATAAAGGCAATGATCATTACCATTGTCACCTCAAAATCAACCACACTACCACCAGCCAGCGTATCTGCAAATTCATCTTTGATCATGAAGAAAATCCCCACTGATCCAATCAGTGCTACCAGAGAAATGATGACGGTCTCAGTGATGAACTGGTACCAAATCTGTTTTTTGTGACCACCAACTACTTTTCTAATTCCGATCTCTTTTGCTCTTTTCATCGAACGGGAGATTGATATATTTGAGTAGTTGAAACAAGCTGGCAATAAAATAAGCAACGTAACTGCAGCAAAACCGAAAATGGCAGGCCCACCAAAGTAAGGCCCTAACCCATTGTTGAAATTGGTCCAGCCCAATACAACCTCACTCATGGGTAGTAGTGAAAATGATGCCTTTAAATCTTCATTATTTTGGTATTTTTCTTGGGCTATCTGTTTTAGAATGAGTTCCACTTCTGTTACCTGTTTGTCAGATAGCTGTAGATACGTATGCGTGAAATTATCATTAAAAGTATTCCACTCGCTGGCATCACTAATTTGGCGTAATTTTTTATTCTGCCGTAAAATAGCAAGCGTATTATAGGACACCAGTAGTTCAAAATTCAAATGAGATCCCTTAGGAGGGTCTGCCATGATGCCACTTACGGTATACTCTCCGATGTTTCCTAATGAAATCAGCTGACCAATTGGATCCTGCCCACTGAACAATTTGTCAGCAGCGGACTTTGTCATAATCACTTGATACGGATTGCTTAGTGCAGTTTGAGGATTTCCACGGATCAATTCAAATGAGAATAAATCAAAAAAGCTCGACTCTGTAAAATAACCGTTCATTGGAAGCTCTTTGCCATTGAATGTCGTTTCGAAAGTCATCCAGTCATTGATTTTGACCGAGTAGTCTATCCCAGCGTAGTTTTCTCTCAAGATATCGGCCATCGAAGCTGGAGCTGATTCATATTCTCTAACTTCAGTATTAAGATCAACCGTAGAAACAATTTTATAGATGGTGTCATAATTTTCATGGAACTTGTCGAATTTCAATAGACCCCCCATAAAGCCTATATACAGTACGGTGACAGACATACCCAGAGATAACCCGAGCACATTGATGATGGTGAAAAACTTATTTCTGGTGAGGCTTCTGACAGCCACTTTTATATAATTTCTAAGCATTGCAGTGTTGTTATTAGTAATTGAATAAGGATGATATGATTGATCCACCTGACGCTTTTTGAGCGCATAGGAGAATATCAAAGAGAGTACTTGCCAAGTGTAATTGAACTTAGCGCTAAGCGGAGATAAGCAGTTGACTTCATCATAATACACCTCTTCCAAGTCGCCTTGTAAATCCTCAATATGAGCACGACCAGCGTACCATTTCAATAGACGAGAGGCCCATTTTGGTGGATGTGATTGACTACTTTTCATGATTGCTCAAACCCTAGTTCTGATGATCGCCAAAGATCGTCTCTTAGTGCTTTGACTTGTTGCAAGACCTGCCTGGCATCAGCGGTTAGTTGGAAGTAGCGCTTTTTGCGACCTCCGCGTACTGCAGTTGCTTCACCCATTGTGGAGGAAAGCAGTCCTTTTTCTTCAAGTCGAGTAATGGTAGAGTGTAGAGAGCCAACCGTAATCCTACGATTAGCCTTCTGCTCTAACGCCTCTTTGATCGCTACGCCATAGGCGGTATCACCAAGCATTGAAATGGTCAGTAAGACCAACTCTTCAAATTCTCCCAGATATCCTTTCATGTGTCTTTAAATGATTTAATGGTCACATGGAATCTTTGATTCTAAAAAATATTACTATCAAAAAGATATAATAATTTTTAGAATGTCGATTTCATCTGTTTGTTGTTAAAAATTTATTTACGAACGTTCAGTACAAGGATACGGAGAATAATTTTATTTGTTTCTAGATTTCAGATTAAATAAAAAATGCAGGTTAGGATAATAGGAGTATTTGCCGCTAATAAACCTCAACGCAACCTTATTCGGATTTTTGAGTATATTTATTTGTTTTACAATTTATATACAAATGCAAAAAGAATACTTAGGAGAGTTCGAGGAACTGATTTTGACCATGGTGGCCATTCTTGGTGAAGAGTCGTATGGCAATGCCATTGTTCAGGAAATACAAGAACGACTTGATCGAAAAGTAAATCTCAGTGCGGTACATGTCACCCTTTATCGATTGGAAGATAAGGGACATGTCAAGTCTCACATGGGAGGAGCGACTACATCAAGAGGAGGAAGAAAGAAAAGACTATTTGAAATATCGAATGCGGGACTCGCGCTGCTTCACAGTATCCAGGAGCAGAGGTCTTCTCTTTGGAAGCTTGTTCCTCAGCTCAAAATAGCTGGAGTATGATCAAAAATCCACCAAAACGCGCACTTCGCTTTTTGGAGTGGTTTTGCCCCAACTTTTTATTCGAAGGAATAGAGGGAGACCTTCTTGAGCAGTTTGATGACGATGTAGCGCAAGTGGGACTAAAGAAAGCCAGAAGAAATTTTTGGTGGAATGTACTGCGATTTTTCAGACCAGCTATTATCACACGAAACAATTATAAACTCAAAATACTCAACACTATGATGCTCTCTAATTATTTGAAAATCACCACGCGCTCGATGATGAAAAGTAAGCTATACTCATTCATCAATGCCTTTGGTCTAAGCATAGGGATGGCCTTTTGTATGCTAATATATTTGTACGTTCAAGAAGAAAAAAGCTTTGATCAGCACCATGTCAATAAAGATCGCATCTATCGTATGCAATCTAGAGCATATGATGATTGGCAAAAGAACAAGGGAGATATATATGATTATATGATCTACTTGCAGACAGCGCTTGGCCCGGTTCTCAAAGAAGAATTTTCCGAAGTAATCATGTCCACACGGTATAGTAATGGTGATGAGGGGGTTGTTTCTTTTGGAGATAAAGTCTTTACAGAAACGCTTACTTATGTTGATGCGGACTTTTTTCAGATGTTTTCTTTTGAAATTCTTGAAGGGGATAAAGGAACATTACTTTCAGGTCAGCATGAAGTGGTTATCACACGTGAGTTGGCAAAAAAGTATTTCGGTGATGGAGACCCATTAAACCAAGTGATAGAAATAGACAATGAAGGGTCGAAGTCATATACGATTACCGGAGTTATTGAAGAACCGCTGGCCAATTCTAGTTTCAGCTACAATATGATCATAAGGCAAGAAAACAGACCATATTATTTGCGAAATAATGAAAACTGGAGAAGTTACAATACGCCTACATTCATCATGCTAGCTGAGTCGACTGATTTCAAAAGTTTTGATCAGAATCTCAATAAATTGGTGGACAAATACTTGGGTGAAACCATTGCCAAATGGGAATTGCCCGAAGACCTCCCAGAAGATTTTGTTCCGTTTACCTATCAATATTCCAAATTGACAGCCATCCACCTTGACACACAGATATCTTGGTACAAGAGCAGTGACCCACAATACGCTCTGATACTTGGTGCAATCGCAATTCTTATTCTAGTCATTGCTTGTATCAACTATGTGTCTCTTGCACTGACTACTTCTAAATCAAGAAGAGTAGAAGTGGGTGTACGCAAGGCGATTGGAGCCAATAGAAGTCAGGTAGTTTACCAGTTTACATTTGAGTCTATCATCTTAGCTTTGGTTTCTATGTTGATTGGGCTTGGATTGATGTGGCTATTTTTGCCTGCTTTCAATGAATTTACGAATAGGGAAATTGATATAACTGCAGCTAACTTCTTAGAATTGACTGGGATAGGTGTTTTGATTTCAATATTTGTAGGAATGTTGGCAGGAAGTTATCCATCGCTTGTGCTATCCAGATTTAGACCTGCACAAGTGCTAAAGAGTAATTTCTCGGCTAAGATAAACAGTGGTTTTACCAAACCATTGGTCGTTGTTCAATTTGCATTATCTGCTTTCCTGATTGTGAGCTCGATCATCATGTATCGTCAAATGGAATATGTTACAACCAAAAATCTTGGATACAATAAAGATCAAATAGTAGTCATTCCAACCCAGACTGGCTGGAATGACAATGCAAACAAGGCGGTAAAAAGAATGAGGCGGGCATTGTCACACCATACATCTATAGTATCAGTGACGGGGACAAGTTCTTCTTTTAACAAAGGAACGTCTCTCTATGGTTACAAGATCAACGATATTGATCGCTCTGCATATGTGTATGCCGTTGATTCGGAATACATCACTACACTAGGAATTGAATTGAAAGACGGAAGAAATTTTGATCCAAACTTGACCAGCGATACATCCGCTATAGTTGTCAACGAAGCTTTAGTTGAGGACATGCAATGGGAGAATCCAGTTGGTGAATATCTCAACTGGAGAGAGGACAGCGTTGGTCTAGGAGCCAAAGTAGTGGGCGTTGTCAAGGACTATCATTTCGAATCTTTGGAGAGAAAGATAAAACCCATGTTTTTATCTATGGATGGGTATCTCACCAACTTATTGGTCAAAATAGCAGCAACAGATATTCCAAACAGCTTGAAACTCATCGAAAATGAATGGAGGGCACTTTATCCAAACAAACCGTTTGATTATAACTTCATGGATGAGGATATTGACAGACAATACAAGTCTTATTCGCAGTGGATGAAGATTATGGGGCTGGCGACTGGCTTTGCAATTTTGATTTCTTGTTTAGGTCTATTTGGACTGTCAGGGGTAAACGCACTCAATAGGACCAAAGAGATTGGTATAAGAAAAGTAATGGGAGCTGAACTTTCCAATATATTCCTGTTGCTCAATAAGCAATATGTATGGCTGGCGTTAATCGCTTTTGCAGTGGCCTCCCCTGCCTCTTGGTATGTGATGGATATTTGGCTGAGTGATTTCGAATTTGCCATTACCATTGGCTGGGAAATATTCGCAATAAGTATGCTTGCTGGACTATTTGTAGCGCTGGCTACGGTGAGCTATCATGCCATAAAATCAGCTTTGATCAATCCTGCTGAGACTTTGAAATACGAATGATGCCAACAAGGTGATCTGGACAATGACTATCCATTGACCCAAGTTACCTTGTATTCAATCGGACTGCGTTTGCCAGTAGGCCAGGATTTATCCATCATGCCAAGATTGATGAATCCTAATAGGGTATCTTCTTTATTCATTCCAAAAAATGGTTTAGCTTCATCATTATATGTGCTGCCACCTGTACTCCAATAGCACCCCAGCCCCATGGCGGAGGCTGTCAGCCAAAGATTCTGAACAGCACATGAGGTGGCACAGATATCCTCTTGATGTGGCACGATCCCAGTTCTTTTAGCCACAACCGCTATGATATGAGAGCATAGCAGTGGTTTTGTAAGTAGTTTTTGGTATTGCGCTTCCTGAAATGAATTTTCACTTTTTGCCTTATATAATTTAGCTTGAAACACGGCAAACTTTTGAAGTCCCTCACCAGAAAATATAACAAATCGCCAGGCTTCACTATGCTTGTGAGAGGGTGCCCAATTGGCAGCGACCAATAGTTCCATTATTTGTTCTTTGGGAATTGCCTTGCCAGAGAACATTTTGGGGTAAATAGCCCTTCTATTTTCAATAAACTTATCGATGGTATTCTTTTTCATTAGTCAATATTCCTTAATTGTCTTTTGTACATCTGAATGGTATTTTCTAAGCCATAATATAGCGCATCGCATACAAGAGCATGACCAATTGAAACCTCGTCTATACTAGGGATTTGTTCCTTGAGATATCTAAGGTTTTCCAAATCAAGATCATGACCCGCGTTAACCCCCAGCCCTAGTTCATGAGCTTTTTCTGCTGCAGCTACATAGGAAGCAATGGCGATTTCTTTTCCTTGAGAATATTGGGTGGCATAGTTTTCTGTGTATAGTTCTATTCGATCTGTGCCAGTGGAAGAGGCTGCTTCAATCATCTCCAAGTCTGGAGCAATAAATATGGAGACCCGTACGTCTAATGAATGAAGCTGTTTTATAACTTTCTTCAGAAAAGCCTGATAAGTGAATGTGTCCCAACCAGCATTTGAGGTAAGGACATTCGGAGGGTCGGGCACCAAAGTTACCTGAGTGGGACGAGTTTCCTTTATCAAATCTATAAATCGCTCATCTGGATAACCTTCAATATTGAATTCAGAAGTGACATTTTTAGCGAGTTCAATAACATCGCGATGGCGAATATGACGCTCGTCTGGTCGAGGATGTACGGTTATGCCGTCTGCCCCAAAACGCTCACAGTCTAATGCCACCTGAAGAACATCAGGATTATTCCCACCTCTTGCATTCCTAATGGTGGCGATCTTATTTACATTTACGCTAAGCTTGGTCATCGAGTGGTATTTTATAACTTTGCGTAAGTTAATTATATGAAGGCGATTGGCAAAAGAAGCCTTGAAACAAACCCAGAACAATAAAAGGATGAACCTAAAAACACAAATAGAAGGAGATATTAAAAAAGCCATGTTGGCTAAACAGAAAGACGAATTGACAGCGCTTAGAGCTATTAAGTCGGCAATCTTGTTGGCTGAAACGGCAAGTGGTGCAAAAGCAGAACTTACAGAAGATGATGGTCTAAAAATTCTTACCAAGGCGGTCAAGCAGAGAAAGGATTCGGCTGAATTATTTCAAAAAGAAGGCAGAGCTGACTTGGCAGATAAAGAAATATTGGAATATGAGGTGATTTCTAGGTATTTGCCCCAACAACTTACAGAAGAAGAATTGAAATCAGTAATTGAGAAAATTGTTGCAGATAGTGGTGCCTCTGGAATGCAAGATATGGGAAAAGTGATGGGAATGGCGACCAAATCTTTGGCAGGGAAAGCAGAAGGGAAAGCTATTTCAGTGATGGTCAAATCTTTACTAGCCGGATAAGTTGAGTACAATCGATATTATTATTCTTATCCCACTAATTTTTGGGGCATACAGCGGCTTCAAAAAGGGCTTTTTGATGGAAGTTGCTACAATATTGGCTTTTGTCCTAGCCATTATCGGTGGGTTTAGGCTATTGCAATGGGGCATGGATTTGTTGGATCAACACTTCGAGATCAACGGAAATATACTGCCATATATTTCCTTCATATTAATATTTATAGGGATCGTCCTGTTGGTCAATCTTATTGGTAAAATGCTTAAAAAAGTGTTGGATATGACACTTTTGGGAAGCCTAGATGCAGTTGCTGGCGGAGTTGTAGGCTTATTAAAATGGCTATTTGGAGTAAGCGTGATCTTGTGGTTGACCACCAACGTTGGCTTGCTTATTCCAACTGAGTTTGTTAACGACTCAGCACTCTATCCTTATATTATTAACGTTGCCCCAACAGTAGTTGAGTATGTCGCTATATTGTGGCCCCTGGCAGAGGATTTATTTCACCCTATCAAAGAAATGGTATAAAGCTTATAACAGTGGTTATACTGCTATTAGACAACTACGATTCGTTTACATACAATTTGGAGGACTACTTCTCCCAACTAGGAGTGAAGTGTGTAGTGAAGCGCAATGATGTATCGATAGCCGAGATTACGTCACAAAAATATGATGGAGTAGTAATTTCTCCTGGGGGGGAAGAACCATCCAAAGCTGGAAGTTTGATGGATATTCTTGACTATTATGTAGGAAGGCTACCTATACTTGGTATCTGCTTAGGACATCAAGCCATTGGTCAATATTTCGGTGCTAGACTGACTAAAGCTATAAAGCCCATGCATGGCAAATTGTCCAAGATAATGTGCAAAGATCACCTCATGTATAAATCTATACCTAAAGAGCATGAGGTGGTTAGGTACAATTCCTTATTGATATCGGACGTTATTACTCCTCTCAAGATTGTCGCGCAGACTACCAATGGAGAAATAATGGCTGTGGCTCACAACACATTGCCTATTTGGGGAGTACAATATCACCCAGAGGCTGCCCTTAGCCAATATGGTTTAGAAACCCTTAAAAGTTGGGTTGAGGCAACAATTCAGTAGTTGCGAATGATTGAATTTTAGTTAATTTGCGTTAGAGTAAGTGTAGAATGAATAAATAATATGGCTTTACAAATCAAAGAAGAAGAAGGGTTCAAATACATAGATGAAGGAGCTGGTCAGCCAATGGTTCTTCTGCATGGATTATTTGGAGCGTTGAGTAACTGGGAGAGCGTAGTTGATACTTTTTCTGATCAATATCGCGTATTGATTCCATTGCTGCCGGTCTACGATATGCCTTTGAAACAATCAGGACTTGATGGTCTGGTGGCTCATCTGGAGAAGTTTGTTGATTTGAAGTCATTGGATAAAATGATACTTATAGGTAATTCTTTAGGAGGCCATGTAGGTTTGATATATACGCTTGCGCATCAAAAGACCGTTGATAAACTCATTCTAACAGGAAGCTCAGGGCTGTTTGAAAACACCATGGGAGGTTCATTCCCCAAAAGAGGTAGCTATGAGTATATCAGGGAAAGAATAGAATACACATTCTATGATCCAAAAACGGCAACTAAGGAGCTTGTGGATGAGGTCTTCGAAACGACCAAAAGCATTCCCAAATGCCTGAGAATTGTGGCAATGGCAAAATCAGCTCAACGCCATAATATGGCAAAGGAGCTGCACAAGATAAAAGTACCTACGTTATTAGTATGGGGACTTAATGATACGATTACCCCTCCGATGGTAGCACATGAATTCAATAAACTAATTCCAAATTCAGAATTGAGCTTTATAGATAAATGTTGTCACGCTCCAATGATGGAACGAGCAGAAGAATTCAACTTAATTCTTAAAGAGTACCTTAAAAACCCATTGATATGATAGCGCAGGAGTTGATAAATCATATGATTCCCCCTTTGAAACTCAGTGACGATGCCCATAAAGCAATGGTGTGGATGGAAGAAATGCGAGCAAAGCAATTACCTGTAATTGACAATGGTAAATTTTTGGGATTGATTAGTGAGGAGGTAATCCTCGATGAAAATGATGTAGACAGCGTCTTGTCAAAATTTGACCTTATAGGATCCGAATGCATGGTTGATGAGGGGACACATTTTTATGATGTTATCAAAATGGCTACTGATCATCATGTTGAAATGGTAGGAGTGATTGATGACCTAGGTAAGTATGTTGGAGTCATCACTATTCAGGATACGATATCTTCTTTCGCACAAAGTGCAGCAATTCAGATGCCAGGCGGTATCATCGTTTTGTCTCTTGACCAAATTGACTATTCTTTGTCGGAGATTAGCCGGCTAATTGAAGCTGAAAATGCTAAAATACTAAGCTGCGTGGTCAAAGAAGACACAAATGACCCTTCTAAGATTAGGCTTACGCTTAAGATTAATCAAATTGACCTATCACATATTGTGGCGACCTTGGAACGGTTCGAATATCGAATTATAGCTCGTTTTCAGGAATCCAAGATATTGGAGGATGACAAAGAGAAAGTTGATATGCTTTTGAAGTATTTGGATATCTAGTTGATGAGGATTGGTATACACGGAAAAGAGTTTGATGATCAGACAGCTATAATAATCCAACAGCTGTTTAAGGTTATATTAGCAAAAGGAGCCACCATCTTTGTTTCTGAAAAATATGAAAAGATTCTACAGCAATCCCTTGTAGAATTCAATGAGTATAACACATATGATCAAGAGGATTTATCTGGCCTAGAATTAATGCTGACTTTGGGTGGAGACGGCACATTGCTAGAGGCTGTTTCGCAAATAGGAGCACTAGAGACACCAATATTAGGCATAAATACAGGCCGATTAGGCTTTCTGGCTACCACAAGCAAAGAAGATGTGTTTCAAGCTGTTGATGAAGTTTTTAGCAAAAACTATGAATTTGACGACCGTAAACTACTACGCCTTGAAACAGAAGGCGAGTTATTTGGCGACAAGAATTTTGCATTGAATGATTTCACTATTTTAAAGAAAGATACGTCATCAATGATTGTAATTCATACCTACATCAACGGAGACTTTCTAAATTCTTATTGGGCAGATGGATTGATTATATCTACTCCCACAGGGTCTACAGGATATTCTTTAAGTTGCGGAGGTCCATTGATCTTACCACGCTCCAACAATTTTGTGATAACCCCAATAAGCCCTCACAACTTGACCGCAAGACCAATGGTTGTTTCAGACAACAGTGAGATCACACTTAAAATCGAGGGTCGAAGTGACACTTTCTTAGTATCTCTCGATTCTAGATTTGAAATAGTGCAGTCGGGTGTCACACTTAAGGTCGTAAAAGAGTCTTTTAAGGCCAAGCTTATCAAACTTCCTAGTAATCAGATATTTGAGACATTGCGACAAAAGTTGAATTGGGGAATAGATATAAGAAACTGAAAGGCTGATTCTTTAAAGGAAAGTTTTTATATTACTGGTTAATATCTATTTTTGTTCCTATTCAGGGAATGTGACTTTACCAATTATGAGAAAACTAATTGTAGGCGTATTAATTTTATTCATCACAGGATTTGTGGTAAATGATGCCGATGCGCAATTTAGTAAGAAGAGAACTAAGAGCATACGGAAGAACAATAAGAGAATGTCAAACTTCCATGGGAAGAAAAACAATTTTGACAAAAACAAGAAGTACAACTATATTGGTATTACGCTCAATTCCTTCAATTATTTTGGAGATGTCTCTCCATTACCAAAAAAAATTAGTACAGATATTGGTTTCACAAGACCTGCGTTTGGAATTACTTTTGGGCATCGTTTTGGACCAAGATATACAGTAAGGGGAGAGTTTAGATATGGGACTCTATCTGGAAGCGATTTTGAATCAGCAGATCCTGATAAAAACGAGTCGGCAGGTAGATACGTTCGTAACTTGCAGTTTAGAAACAGAGTAAAAGAATTGACCGTCACCGCTGTCTTTGACCTCTTTAAAAACGGATCTACCTATATCAATAGAGTTCCTTTAACACCTTATGCATTTATTGGAGTTACGATCTTTCAACATAATCCTCAAGCCTTTGTAGGCAGCGATAGTGGTCTTCCTGAAGCCGGGACTTGGGTCTCTTTGCAGCCCCTAGGTACTGAAGGACAAAATCTTGATTTACCTGAGGGCTCTGTCAATCAAGGAATTAAGCCATATAAAAAGATTCAAATTGCCATTCCTTTTGGTATAGGAGCTAGATATAAACTCAATGAGGTAATGGACTTGTCATTTGAAATGGGAATCAGGTACCTTTTTACGGATTACATCGATGATGTAAGTGGTGGTTACGTAGACAATGCATTATTAGCATCGCAAGACCCATTAGCAGCATATCTTTCGGATAGATCTGGTGAATTGCTAGATGCTCAATCTGGTTCAGAACGGTTCAATGCCGGGTCAGACAATTTGGCAACAACTATATTCAATAATAAACAACCCGATGGTACTGTCGCAGGGTATGGCAAAGATGATGCATTAAATCTTAGGGGCAATAGCAATGATAATGATCTTTACTTCGTTACAACGCTTAGATTGACCTATGTTTTAGGAGGATCATTCAGAAAAGCGAAGTTTAGATGATATATATCAAAGGACATAATTTACTGGGAAAAGCATTCAACGCTTTTCCTTTTTTTTGCTTATTGTTATTATCTTTTCAAGTAAAAGCACAAAGCACAGAAATAGGAGGAGGAATAGGAGGACTTAGTTATACGGGGGATCTGAATAGAGGATATGACTTGTTACAGAATCGCCCAGCAGCTACGGTTTTTCATAGGACAAACTTGAACAACGTGGTGAGCTTTCGAGTTGGGGTAACTGCAGGTAAGTTAGCTAGTTCAGATGAAAAAGGAGACATTGATACTTTTTCCAGCCAAAGGGATGCAAAATTTGATGTGTTTATTTTTGAAGCTTCTGGTGTTTTGGAATACCACTTTTTAGACTGGAGGAGCGAAAGGTCACTCATACGATGGACACCATACGTGTTTGGAGGGGTCGGTATTTTTGCCATGTCAGGGCATCAAAATAAACCTGAAGAATACAGCAATGTACAGCCAGTACTTCCTTTTGGTGTAGGGTTCAAATATATACTCAACCCGAAATGGTATTTGGGAATCGAAGGAGGAGCAAGAAAGAGTTTTTTTGACTACTTGGATAATGTTTCCGAAGGAAACGTAGCTGTCAAAAATTATCAAAATGGCAATACGAATGATAATGATATGTACTACTTCGTGGGATTTACTATCAACTATTCATTTTACACCATTCCTTGTCCATTTCCTTATAAGTAGTTCTCTCCGAATATTTCATATTCTATAGTGCTTTTTGACCAAAAGCACTTATTTTTGCAAACTTGTGAAAGAACCGCTTAAAAATATAGACAAAAATAATATTCCTAAGCACATTGCCGTTATCATGGATGGGAACGGACGGTGGGCAAAAAAAAAAGGTGCTATGCGCATTTTTGGACACAAAAATGCAATAAAGTCGGTGAGAGAAACTACTGAAAGCTGCGCTGAATTAGGGGTAGAATATTTGACATTATACGCGTTTTCTACAGAAAACTGGTCTAGGCCAAAAGCCGAGGTGGATGCACTGATGGAGTTACTAGTGGAGACAATTAGAAAAGAAGTGCCAACATTGATGAAGAATAATGTTTGCCTTCAAACGATTGGCAATACTAAAACGTTACCAAGGAGTTGTCAACAGAATTTGGAAAAGGCAATCGATGAGACTAAAAGTAACACTGGACTTACTTTGATTCTTGCTTTGAGCTATAGCGGAAGGTGGGAAATTGTCCAAGCAGTTAAGAATATTGCACTGAAAGTAAAGGAAGGTGAATTGAAGATAGACGAGATAGAAATAGAAACGTTTGATAATAGCCTAAGTACAGCTAACATCCCTGATCCTGAGTTGATGATCAGAACTAGTGGGGAAATGAGAATAAGCAACTTCCTGCTATGGCAGTTGGCGTATACTGAGCTATATGTGACAGAAACGTTGTGGCCTGATTTTCGTAAAGAAAACCTATATCAGGCAATTTTATCTTATCAAGAGCGAGAGAGAAGATTTGGGAAAACAAGTGAACAAGTGAAATAGTAGTTGCATGAAAAAAATATTACCTATCTGCTTCTTGTTGCTATTAGTAGCAACAGGTGTATTCGGACAGTTCAGGAAGAATAGAAATACACAGAGTACTAATACTTCTTCGGAAGTTGACTACTCGCGCCCTCAAGAATATGAAATTGGCGATATCAAGGTTACTGGGATCAAAGTACTTGATGAAAATGCCTTGATTTCATTGACAGGGTTGAAAAAAGGAGACCGTATAAAGGTGCCGGGGGATGAATTAAGTGGCGCCATCAAAAAACTATGGAACCATGGACTTATTGGAGACGCATCTATATATATTGACAAGAAAGAACTCGGAAAAGTAGACCTTATAATTGAACTAACTGAAAGAGCAAGATTGACAGGGATGGTATTTGAAGGTGTAACTAAATCTAGAGAATCAGATATAAGAGAAGATCTTGACTTATTGACGGGTAGGGTGTTGTCAGATGCTATAGTTAGGAATGCTGAAATTGCCGCAAAGATGCACTATGTCGAAAAAGGGTTTTTAAATACAGATGTAAAAGTTATCAGAGAAGTTGACACCTTGAATAGTGCAGGCGTAAAGCTGAAAATAATTGTTAATAAAAAGGGGCGTGTGAAAATCAATAAAATCAATATTGAAGGAAACGAAAACATCGGTACAGCGAAGATCAAGAAGAAGATGAAATCTACTCATGAAAGAGTACGATTTACATTGCCTGAAAAAATAGCCGATGCGATATTCACATTCAAACCAAAAAAGGTCAAAACATTTGTTGACTCTACAAATCAGATGTCCTGGAAGGATGTGAAAGCATTTCTAAACGACAATGTTAAGCTCAATTTTTTCAATACATCTAAGTATTTGAAAAATGAATTTGCTGCTGATAAGGATGCTGTTGTGGCATTTTACAATTCAAAGGGATATAGAGATGCTAAGATCAAGCTAGACACAGTTTATAATTACGGTGATAATAACATCAATATTGATGTAAAGGTAGAGGAGGGAAAGAAGTATTACTTCAGAAATATCACTTGGACAGGGAACTATGTTCATACTAAAAAGACCCTCGATGGTATATTAGATATTGACAAAGGAGATATTTACAACATCGAGCTAATCAATCGTAAGTTATCTTTTAATCCCAAGGGACCAGATATTAGTGGGCTATATATGGATGATGGTTACCTGTTTTTCAATGTTACTCCAGTAGAGACTGGGATCATAGGTGATTCTATAGATGTAGAGATGAGAATTTATGAAGGAGAACAGGCCACCATCAACAAGATTATCATCACGGGCAATGACAGAACAAATGACCACGTGATCTTGAGAGAGCTAAGAACACTTCCTGGGCAGAAATTTAGCAGGTCAGATATCATCCAAACACAACAACGTTTATCACAACTAGGATATTTTGATGCAGAACAAGTGACTCCTACTCCGATACCAAACCCAGTTGATGGTACTGTAGATATTGAGTGGTCTGTTGTAGAAAAACCAAGCGACCAAATCCAACTTTCTGGTGGATGGGGAGGTTCTTTTGGTTTTGTGGGAACATTGGGACTTACATTTAATAACTTCTCTCTAAGAAATATCCCACATTTTGATAAATGGAGACCTCTTCCTATCGGTGATGGGCAACGTTTCTCTGTGAGTTTACAAGCTAATGGTAAGCAGTTCCAAAGCTACAATGTGTCATTTTCTGAGCCATGGTTGGGAGGGCGAAAGCCTAATTCTTTTTCTATTAGTTTCAACAATTCGATTCAAAGAACGTCAGTTGCCGAATTTGATCTCAATGGAGATTTTATACCTAGGGCGTTTAATGACTTCAATGCTTCATTGAAAGTAACGGGTTGGACGGTCGGTTTGGGTAGAAGATTGGAATGGCCAGATAGTTATTTTACATTGTCAAACTCAATTGGATATTTGGTATATACTTTAGACAACTACAATACGCAAGGATTGGGTTTTGCAGATGGCAATGCCAATAGTTTCACTTTTAACACCACGCTGTCAAGAAATAGTATTGACAATCCAACTTTTCCAAAAACTGGTTCATCTATTTCATTAAATTTGGCATTAACACCTCCTTATTCATTATGGAGAGACTTGGACTATGAAAATGCGGAAAATGCGGAAAGATACAAATGGGTAGAATATCACAAATGGATGTTTGATGCGAAGCATTATTTGAACTTGGCAGGGAAATTGGTACTAGAGTCAAAAGCGCACTTTGGATTTATAGGATCCTATACTGACAAAGCTGGAATTGGACCATTTGAACGATTCTATCTAGGTGGAGATGGTTTAGCAGGTCAAAATTTTGTATTAGGAACAGAAGTAATTGGTCTAAGAGGGTATGAAAATAATGCGATCACCCCACCTTATGGAATTGAAGGTGGAGAAGAAAACATTAGAGGTGGAGTTGTTTACAACAAGTTGGCTTTTGAGTTGAGATACCCGATAACAACAGGACAGGCAGCAACAATCTATGTATTTGGATTTGGCGAGGCTGGAAATAACTGGTACAATTATGATGACTTCAACCCATTTGAGACATTTAAATCAGCTGGATTTGGTGCAAGAATATTTATGCCAGCATTTGGACTAATAGGACTCAACTGGGGATACGGATTTGATACATTGCCAGGACAAATTGAACCAAGTGGTGCACAGTTCCACTTTACGATTGGACAACAATTGAGATAAATATGCGAATAAGGGTCGTTGTATTATTTTTTCTAATAGGGCTTACATCTTTGTCCCATGGTCAAAAATTTGGCTATATCGATACAGATTATATTCTAGCAAAAATGCCAGAATATGGAGAAGCACAAGCCGAGTTGGATAAACTCTCTTTACAATGGCAAGAAGAGATAAGGGAGATGTACAAGGAGATAGAAGGAGGCTATAGTGCTTTGCAGGCGGAAGAAGTGCTGCTTACCAACGAAATGAAACAAGAGCGCCTTGAGGAGATAAAAACGAAAGAAAGCGATGTCAAGGAATATCAGAAAAAGGTGTTTGGGTTTGATGGACTCTTCTTTCTAAAAAAGAAAGAATTGGTGAAACCAGTTCAAGACAAGATCTTTGATTCGGTAGAGAAAGTTTGTAAGAATCAGCGTCTTACAATTATGTTTGATAAGGCGGACGCTTTGGTATTGATCTACACTGATCCTCGCCATGACTACACCGATTATGTATTAGATGAATTGGGGTTGGGAGATCCCAATGATGTTATTAAGTAGTATAAAAAAGTAGAGATAAATTTAAATAGTTATGAAAAACAAGTTGATGTTAGCCCTAGTGGCAGTATTTATGTGCTTTGCAGCACAAGCGCAAACAGGAATGAAAATAGGATATGCTGACGTAGATTATATTCTAAGTCAATTACCTGAAGCTAAACAAGTAGAGTCAGACTTACAAGCGCACAATACACAGTTGCAGAGTCAATTGCAATCTAAATATCAAGAGTACCAACAAAAAGGAGCTGCCTATCAACAAGAGGCTGCAAACATGATCGAGGCTGTAAGAAAAGAAAAAGAACAAGAGTTAACAGACCTGGGAAGTAGACTTCAACAGTTTGAAAGAGATGCTCAAGCTTCTTTACAAAAAAAACAGTCTGATTTAATGGCGCCATTATTTAAAAAGGTAGGAGATACTATTACTGCTGTTGCTAATGAAGATGGGTTTGACTACGTGCTTTCTGCTGGTGTAGGAGGGGTAGATATCGTTATCTTTGCAAAAGAAGAACATGATATTTCTGACACAGTTTTGAAGAAATTAGGCGTAACTCCAGCAGCTTCAAACTAAATAGTGTCTCTAAGAAAACAGGTCATCTTTCACAAAATGAGTGATTTTCGATGAGGTTTCAATTTTCTTTCTATGAGTTGATGCCTGAGCATCAATCGATTAGAAATAAATTGAAAGATCGCGAAAAGCAACATTTTTGATTTTGAGGTGTTTTCTTAGAGACACTAAATACTGATTTTAAAATTACGAAAGCCATCACGCAATGCGTGATGGCTTTTTTTGTATCTTTCAATATGTACCGAAGACCTGAATATTTACAAAATGGTGATCAAATTGTAATCATAGCACCAGGAGGACGCGTCAAGGAAGGAGGACTTGAATTAGCTATTCAGGAGCTACAAGGGTGGGGCTTGAAGATTGAGATTGCAGATCATGTTTGGCAAGGGCATGACTATTTTTCAGCCTCGGACAAGAACAGGTTGACAGATCTACAAGATGCGATGAACTCAAATAAGTACAAGGCGGTGTTTTGTGCTCGCGGAGGCTATGGGCTAACTAGAATAATTGACCAAGTGGATTTTTCATTACTTAGAAAATGGCCAAAATGGATAATAGGCTTCAGTGATGTCACAACTTTACAATTGGCCTTGTCTTCTCAAAAACTACAGAGTATTCACGCGGTGATGCCTGCTGGGTTTGGAGGAGCCGACCAAAGAAGCACTGAAAATCTTCAAAACGTATTGTTTGGAGATCATTTTGAAATAAAGGTGGCTACAAATTCTAAAAATAGAAAAGGTGTGACTCTTGCGAGAATGATCGGAGGAAATCTTTCGCTACTCTCAGCAAGCATTGGCACTAAATATGAAGTAGATACAACTGACAGAATTCTCTTCATTGAAGAAATTGACGAATACCTCTACAAGATTGATAGAATGCTTGGTCAGCTAAACCGCTCTGGAAAGTTGAGTAATTTGAAAGGATTGGTTGTCGGACATATGTCTAAACTGAAAGATACCACTGTTCCTTTTGGTGCGAAAATTGAAGATCTAATATTAGACCATATTGCTCAATATGACTACCCGGTAATGTTTGATACGCCAACAGGTCATGAACCACTCAATCTCCCAATAGTTCAGGAAGGTATGTATCAGATGGAAGTACGAAGGAGGGGAAGTGTTTTGAGGATGATCTAAATGATCACAAAAGAAACCCTGCAATCAATCCGCCAAGAATAATAAATGGAGCAGGAACTTTAGTGAACAGGAGCAATGCCATTGTTACTATCACAATTCCAATGTTCAATACACTGACATCTATTGGTTGAAACATCAGAATCGCTGCGGCAGCAACCATTCCTGAACTTGCAGCATTGATGCCTTCCAGAGAAGCGCGAATTACTCGATACTTTTTAAGACCTTCCCATATTTTGATGACAAAGAATATCAAGAATGTACCTGGTAGAAATATCCCCAACGCAGCACTAAGCCCCCCTAATATTCCCCCTAATATCCCGTGATCATTGTTGGCGATAGCTCCAATGTATGCACTAAATGAAAAAACTGGCCCGGGTACACTTTGGACGAAAGCATATCCTGAAAGAAATTGTTCAGAAGTTAGGTAGTCCTTAAACTCAACAAACTCGGTATAGAGCAATGGAATCAATACTTGTCCGCCACCAAAAATCAAACTGCCGTTACGATAAAAATTTTCAAAAAGACGAACGGGAAGAAAATCAGTAATACCACCAAGTGCCGCAGCGAAAAGGAGCGTACCACCCCATAATAGAAAGTTGGCCCATTTGACATTGATTTTTATCTTCTCTTCCTTTTCGTGCTTCTTGTAATTCAAGGCTGTGAAACTTCCTGCTGCTAACAATATTACCGGAAAAATGTATGGAGAGCTAAAAAAGTAAGAAGCAACTGCTGAGAGCACCAAGATCACTATTCCTGTATAGGAGTTGACCACTTTGACACTAATTTTATAGGCAGCATAGCTTACAAACCCTACTGCCATTGGTTGGATGAATTTTGTAAACTCAATAGAAATGTTGTTTGTGGATAAGGTAGATATCAAGACCCCCGCAGCGGTCATCAGGCTCACTGCAGGAATAATCCACACCAGCAACGTCAGATAGGCAAGGTTGGGACCACCAATTTTATATCCTATGGCTGTTATTGTCTGAGTAGAGGTGGGTCCTGGCAGAATTTGACAAAGTGCATTTAGTTCAATCAATTCTTCTTCTGTCAAGTAGCCCCGCTTGCCCACCATCAAATCAAATAACATCGCTATATGAGCTTGAGGACCACCGAAAGCGGTCAGTGCCAAGATCAGCACATCTCTTAAATATATGTAATACCTTACTTTGGTGATCACACTTTGTCGCTATTATTTCTTGAGACCTATTTCTGCGAGACGTTCGTTGAGGAACTCTCCCGCCTTAATATCATCAAATTGTTTCGGATTTTCTTCAGTAACACAGTTTTTAAGACAACTTAAATCCATGTCTGATCTTGGGTGCATAAAAAAAGGAATAGAATATCTAGAAGACTTCATTTGTTCTTTTGGTGGGTTAACCACTCGATGGATTGTTGATTTCAGTTTTTTGTTTGTTAAGCGTTCCATCATGTCACCTACATTTACAACAAGTTGATCGGGCAATGCGGTGATTGGAATCCATTTACCATCCCTGCGAAGCACTTGAAGCCCATCAGCACTTGCGCCCATCAGCAAAGTGATCAAATTAATATCACCATGTTCTGCAGCCCTTACAGCATCATCAGGAATTTCTTCTGGATTTTCAATCGGAAAATAGTGGATAGGTCTTAATATACTGTTTCCATTTTTTACTTTATCATAAAAGTAGTTTTCCGCTAGCCCCAAATGAATAGCTATAGCACTGAGCATTTTGAAACCAGCATCTTCTAGTATTTTATAGACTTTAAGTCCACTCTGCTCTAAATTTGGGATTTCATCAACCCAAATATTATCTGGATACTCAGACTTTATGGGGTCACCATCAGTCACCTCTTGACCTACATGATAAAATTCTTTTAAGTCACCAGTCTTACGACCTTTAGCGTGTTCTTTTCCTTTGCCAATATATCCTCTTTGTCCAGCCAATCCTTCTATTTCGTATTTCTGCTTAACTTCATCTGGCAATGAGAAGAAAGATTGAATCGTATCGTAGAGCGATTTCGTAAGCTCATCTGTGAGCCCATGATTTTTGATAGCCACAAATCCAATATTTTGATAGGCGTTGCCCAATGTCTCTACAAAATTGGCCTTTTTAGAAGCATCTCCACTTGTGAAGTCCGCTAGATCAAGTGATGGTACTTCGTCATATAGTATGTCTGCCATAGCTAGTTTTTATCTAATAATGTTGTGGTAAAGTCTAAATTATTCTACCTCAGCGACTGTAATTTCTATTGTTTTACTCCAAGTTTCCCCATAAGATTTATGCACACCGTCTGCAAATTGCATGGTCAATGTGTGCTTCCCTGGTGAAAGTTCTAATTGAGTTTCTAATTGTCCTTTTCCATAATGGATATGGGTTGAGTCTGCTGGAACAATGATTCCTTCAGCAATAAATTGACCATCAATAACGATGTGATGATGACCCATTCCTTCTTTTACTTGTCCGGCAGGCTCTACTTCCATACCAACAACTCCAAACCCTACAAGAATTGGATTATTTACAGTTTCACCATTTTTTGGAAAAACAAAGTTAACCCCATCGGGTTTACTTTGTTTTTCCGCAACAGCAACTGTTTCAGATTGTGCGGTTTCATTAGAAGGTTTTTGATTGCAACCTTGTGCGATCAGTACAATTAAAAATAAGAGGGATAGCTTTTTCACAGAATGTAGTTTTATGTTTACGATGTACTAAGATAGCGCATTATTTTATTACCTCAAAAATAGTCAATACCTAATCCTGAAGCACTTCGGATAAGATTTCTACAGATTTAATTACACCAAAGTTGTCCATATGACTTTGATAATAATCGACTAGACATTGAAGCAACAACTGCCTGGAACGATATGATATTTGAATGTGGTCATTAAAAGGTTCTTTGTAGAGCCTGTTGCAAACATCTAGCAGTTCTCGATCCAAGATTAAGCTTAATTCGCTTTCTTCGATCTTCTCGGCACCAAAACCAAGATATTGGGTTAGCTTCAGTAAAAACTGGATATGAAAGTTCTCATAGTTTTTTTCTAAAAGATCCAGTATCAATATCGACTGATGTAGAAAAGTAAACAGTGCTTGTATGTCCTGTTGTTCTTTGACTGATTTGTGAATCACCTCGGTTAGGAATAGGGCAATACAGGATTTTTTGATGTTGGTGGGAATACTGATAAAGGGATGAGAACACTTGACTTCGGAAATTCTGTGGATGTTTGTCTGCTCTTTGTGATAAACAACCATATCCAAAAGTGTGAGTGGCTGATATAGGGCTATTTTTCCTTTCGACTTTTTACTCCTAGCGCCATTTACGATATAAGTTTGGAGCCCGAAAACTTCTGTAAACACATTGACAATAATAGAAGTGTCTCCATACTTGATATATTTTATGACGATGCCCTGTGTTTTATGAAGCATGCTACATTTGCTAATTTACCACAGCAAGTTTTCCTTCGAACGTATCTTCTCCATCTTCGGTGGCACTAAACACCAAATAGACTCCTGTTGCAGCTCGATTACCATTATAATCAGCCACATTCCAAGTAGCAGTCCCTCCATTGGCTGTCATCTGACGAATTAGTTTTCCAGCGATATCGGTAATTTTCACAATTGCATTATTGGCAAGTCCAGAGATGGCAACAAGTCCATTGAAGTCTCTTGTAATAGGGTTGGGAAATATTTTCACTGACTGATGTGTTTCAACAGAGGCAGTTGCAGTTCCCCTGTAGGAGACTAACCCTTGATCAGTTGCAAAGAATACCTCTCCATTATTTGAATCGATGGATATAGATAATATGGCGTTGGAAAGCAGTGGGCTATTGTTGATGTTGAAGTGATTGATTTCGCGTTCGCCAGTTTCATCAAATAGCCAAACTCCGTTTTCTGTTCCGATCCACTTTCTATTCCCCGCATCTACTGTTATCACAGTGATTTTTTCATCTCTTAGCAGAGGGACAAGATCTACTCTTGGAGTGATGGCATCAACTGCATTATTAGTATCAATATTTCTACTACTAGAAAAATAGGCAACCCCTCTACTAGTTCCTACCCAAATGAGCCCATCCAAATCTTCCGCAACAGCATAGACATCACTTGCTGGCAAACCTCCGTTATTCGCTACATTATTTAATAGTCTCTGTTTTCCGGTTTCTTCGTTGAACACAAAAAGGCCACCACCGAAAGAAGGACTTAATCGCATCCACTTGTCGTTGTTTTCAGCAACTATGATATCCAAAGGGTACTTAGTCGCGGTGTTGTTTAAGGTGAAAGATTGCCAAAGGCCATCGTCTCCCCAATGGTGAACAGACTTGTCTTGTCCGTAGTTGAGAATCCAAATACCGTCATTGGCGTAGACAACTCCTGGTATCTCATCGCTCAATAAAGAACTTCCAGGAGTCAATTGTCCAACAACTTCAGTAGTATTGTCATCATTGACCAAAAGAATTCCATCTTGAAAAGAGGCAATTGCCAACTGGTTTGTTTTTGGATTGAAAGTGATGTCGTTAAGATCTTTGGCTTGTGGAATTATCGTCCCTACTCCAGCTTCATTGAAATTTTCCCATAGGCCATTATCAAATTGATAAAAACCCACGTTTCGATCAAAAGGGGTGTCATTGTCAGAAATACCCCCAGACAGCACGTAAATTTTATTCTGTATATATGCCGTATGAAATGAATTGTCCGAGAAAGGACCAGAAGGAATAATACTTTCAGTGGCGTTTGGAGTGATGTGTTTAATAAGTCCATTTGTCTGATCGGCTATCCAAATGATATTTTCTTCATCTTCCAATATGCTACTGACCTTGGTAACTAGATTGTCATCAATAGATGTCAGTGTATCATCAGTAAAACGCCAAATTCTATCCTCTGTAATAATGAGAAGCCCTTGTAGTGAAGGACTTATTTTAACAAATGAGTCCCCTTGCAGCACTGCTTGTTCCTCCCAGATTCCCAAGACATATTCATATAGACTACCTTGGCTTTCGGCTATATATAGTTGGTTGTTCGAATTGGTTATGCTAATGATCTCGCCAGAAGGCTCACTGAATGATTTCCAATTGTTAAAATCCAGAATGTTAATAGAAGGATCAAGTGAGGCAGCAAGTATCCCATCAGATGTTGCTGCGAACAGGCTATCACCGAGTATTGCTACTTCATTAATTTTGTCTGGACCAAGGTTGACAATAGTCTCAGTAATGGTGACCTTTTGAAGGTCAATGATGCTTATGCCAAAATCACCAGCCAAGTAGGCAAGCCCTTCTTTGATGTATATGTTATTGATCCTTTTTTCAGTGGTGAAGTTATCTGTTTTTATGGTTGTGATAGAGGAGATTATATTCTCTTTGATAATGTCCAGGTTGCCATCCTTGTATCCAATTATTAGTGCGTTTTCTTGTTCAGAATACGCAATAGCACTGATTTCTCCACCGCTGAGACCATCAAGTTTTGTAATAGTTCGAATACTGAAATCTACTTTGTTATAAACGAAAATTGCATTGCTGGTGGCACCATAGATTTGATTTTCTCCAAGGGCAACTGCTATTACATTGTTGTAAGAAAGGTGTGTTCGCCAAGTACCTACAGGAATATTGTCTTGAGCTGTCAATTGGCTAAATGAACTCAGAATAAAAAATATGAGATAAACTTTAGTCAGTCTCATTGGCCAAATTTCTTTGTTGCATTCCATCTGTAAAACAAGTTCTGCATCTCGCTTCATAACTTTCTTTTTCGCCCAATTTCACTTTTTCAGTGGCCGCGGACAGTCTGTATGAAAAGTTAGCGATATTGCCACAAGAGGCACAAATAGCGTGTACCTTCGTCACAAACTCAGCGATACTCATCAGAGACGGCACTGGCTCGAATGGGTTGGCTTCAAAATCCATGTCCAATCCGGCAATAATTACGCGCTTCCCTTTGTTCGCTAATTTTTCACAAACTTCAACGAGGGATTTGTCAAAGAATTGTGCTTCATCAATTCCTACGACATCACAATCTCCGGCTAATAGTAAAATATCGTTGGCGAAATCTACCGGAGTAGAGCGAATGGTATTGGCATTGTGTGACACTACATCTTCATTGTGATATCGCTTGTCAACAGAAGGCTTAAATATTTCCACATGCTGTTTGGCAATAAGTGCACGATTCAATCTTCTAATCAACTCCTCAGTCTTTCCTGAAAACATTGACCCACAGACTACTTCTATCCATCCGGATTTGGTTTCTGAAGACTTATTGACGTGTGGTTCAACAAACATACTATGCTGAATAATTGATATGTGGCATTTTACTACTTTCTGGAACTGATATTACAATATTTTTGGTGGCCAGGCTTTGACATGTCAGCCGCTCATTAGGCTTAAGCTGTCCAATTGATCTATATTGTTTTTCGAAATGGGTTTCCTTGTTCATTTCGGTCAGTCCTTTATGAACGATCATCTTGCATGTTGTACACCTCCCTTTCGCACCACAAGCATGCATCCAATCTATGTTGTTTTCGTGTAATACACCTAATATTGTTTGATTGGTATCATCGTAAGTTATGGACTTATTATTAAGGTTTTCAATGGTAATAGTAGGCATAATTTCTATTTTTACTCCAGTACAATATGCTTAAACTACGATATTTCAATTAGGAGCAATTCCAAAGTTAATTTATTAAAAGTGGAATGCTAAATGGATCGATAAATTAATGAGATATGATGGACAATAAACTGAACGAGGAGCAAATAAATAAGTATAGTGAACAAATTGCGAATAAATTATTGAGTTCATTTTTCGATGGTAAGGAAAAAATATCTGGAGAAGAGATTCTCAATTTTTCAGCGATCAAGCAAGTTAATTTATTCACACTGAAAGGTTTGTTCGAAACATGGAAGGAAGAGTCTCAAAAGCTTGAAAGTTCATACTTCGACTATAATGATCCTGAGGTCTTGGAGGCTATTGAGAATTTCAAAAACATAGTTTCAAGACATATATTGGTGGATGAGATTTCTATTAGGCCAATCTTGCTCAAAGCAATAACTGAATCACTGATACTCATTTTTTCTCCGTATCATTTTTATTTCAATGAGCTCAATTCATTGAAGCAAAAGAATACAGCACCATATGAAGGACTCAAAGAACTCAAAAAGTTTACCAAGGTTAACACAGCTATTTTGGAAGGGATGATGACAAAGTTTGAGAGTGGTGATGAAAAAGATTCTATTGAGATATTGGATGATATAGTTGAGAATCTTTCTTCAGGACCAGAAGAAATGGACGGATATATTGAGGCATTTTCTAATTATGCTACGCTGGATATCAATGACATATACTTAGAAGTGGAATCTTCTGAAACTTATCCAGAATCAAAAGTAGAGTCTTCCACCATTGTAAAGAAGGATGACTTTAGTTCGCAGTTTGCTATTGAAGAGGAAAAAACACTGAACGAATCTTTGGCACCGGGAAATCAGACCTCTCTTGCGGACATGCACGAGCAGCAGAAAATCGAAAGTCTTTCAAAAGGAATCTCCCTGAACCAGAGGTTCATGTTTGTCAATGTGCTATTTGATGGCGATGTGGCAAAATTCAACAATACCGTATTGGAAATGGATGGCCTGGTAAGCTTGCAAGAAGCCAAACACTATATGGACACACATTTTGGACAATGGGATCCAACTAGTTATGAAGCTGAAGAGTTTATGAGTATTTTGGAAAGAAGGTTTTTGTAGGATAAAACCCATGTCTTTGGCAAGAAGCCAAAACTTCAATAAATAAAAGAATGGAGATAGCGATCTCCTTGACCGTGCCTAAACAAAACTTGTATAGTTGTTACTTCTTTTCGTAATATATGGCCTCTATTTCTTCCACTTTGTTAAAAGCGGTATCGGATGTGACTAAGGGTAAGTTAAAATGTAAAGCGGTGGCTATTATAATGCTGTCTGGCAATTTCAATTTGTATGTCCTTCGTAAGTTGATTACCGACTTTTTAATGTCACTGTTGATGTCTACAACCACACAATTAGATAAAAAATGATTGATCTGATCTTATTCTGAGGAAGATAATCCATGATAACTCAATAATTCAAGTTGGGTAACAAAAGATACGTAAATCATCTTTTCATCTATGAGCTCAGCAAGGGTTTTATCACCAGATAAAAAGTAAATAATAATATTGGTGTCTAAAAAAAGCTTATCCCCACTCATCTCTCCACTGTTTTTGTAGCGTCAAACCGTCTTCTTTAAACTTCACTGTCCCACAATATTTGAAGGCATCCATCCCTTTTTTTGATTGGCGTGCTGTTATTTTTTCTAAAACAGATTGGATTGAACGTTTACCTGCTCCTGATTTCAATATTGTTACCATAATTGCAGTTCATTTATGAGTAAAGATAACGATTTCCCCTTACTTTCAGTTGGGCTAATTGAAAGAAATCGTCAAGACTCTGCGTAACCCCCATTTATAAGGACTTCATCAAGAATAGTCATCGCAAATTCAACAATACCGTATTGGAAATGGATGGCCTGGTAAGCTTGCAAGAAGCCAAACACTATATGGACACACATTTTGGACAATGGAATCCAGCTAGTTATGAAGCTGAAGAGTTTATGAGTATTTTGGAAAGAAGGTTCTCTTAGAGCCTACCTCACCAATACCTGCATCCTGTGAGAATCGAGTTTGATCAGGATGAATAGCAGTATCGTAAATGACCACAAGGAAGAACCTCCGTAGCTGAAAAAAGGTAGTGGAATACCAATCACGGGAAACAGCCCGATGGTCATGCCAATATTCACCGCAAAATGAAAGAAGAGAATGCAGGCTACGCTATACCCGTAGATTCTGGCAAAAGTCCATTTTTGCCGTTCTGCAATATAGACTACTCTCAATAGGAGGATCAAAAATAACGTAATAAGAATAAAACTTCCAATCCACCCGTGCTCCTCGCCAATAGTACAAAAGATGAAATCTGTGCTTTGCTCGGGCACAAAATCAAACTTGGTTTGCGTTCCCTCCAAAAATCCTTTGCCGGAAAAACCTCCGCTACCAATAGCTATTTTTGATTGAGTGACATTCCATCCGTATCCCAACGGGTCCGCTTCTGGATTGATCAACGCTTTGATCCTATTTTGCTGATGCGGTTTGAGTACATCGGATACAAAAAAGTCTACTCCCCTAATGCTTCCTGCAACAATTGATGCACCTACAATCACTAAAATTATTCTTTTAAGATTCTTGCGATACATTAGAACAAGAAGTGTCGTTATGCCCAATATCCCGATATATAAAAAGATGTTTGTAATCAGCAATGTCAAAACAAAGATGGCAGCTACCGAGCTTCCCAAAATCAAGGGAACTGGAGACATCCCCTCTCTAAAAAGGACCAAAACAAATGCAGAATAAACTAGTGCAGTACCCGTGTCACCTTGCAAGATGATCAGTATGGGTGGAATAGCTATGATTCCACCCAGCATCAATTGTGTTCTAAGTTTTTCCACTCTTTTTCCAGGCTGAGAAGCAAACTTAGCTACGGCCAAAGCTGTTGCAAACTTGGCAAATTCAGAAGGTTGTAAACGGAAACTTCCTATTTCAAACCACGACTTAGACCCAGCTACTTCACGTCCAAAAAGAAGGACAAATATCAGCAGTAACATAATTCCTCCAAACACAATAAAGCCGAAAGTATCATAGAACTTATAGTCCAAAGACAAAATGAGCACAATGAGTACCACTGAGGAAGCAATCCAAATGAGTTGTTTCCCTGAGTTGAGGGAAAAGTCAAAGATGTTTTGGTTTAAAGTTTCATCATATACCGCAGCGAAAATATTGAGCCAGCCAAGCAATACGATCAGGAAGTACAATGCGATGGTGAACCAGTCTATTTGGTTAGATATGTTGTCCTCTCTTATCATTATAAAAATTCACCTTTTAAAACGTACTCTTCAATCCATGGGCGCTCAGTCTTACCTAGTAGATATTTTTCGATCATCAAACTGGCAATCGAAGCTGCAGCTCTAGCGCCTTGACCAGCATCTTCTACATATACCGCCACGGCTATTTTAGGATCATCTTTGGGAGCAAAAGCTATAAAAACCGAATGGTCAGGCATAGGATCATTTTGGACAGTCCCTGTTTTTCCACAAACTTCTATGTTCTTGAGTTTGGCACGATATTGCCCAGTTCCTGATTTGATTACTTCAGCCATCGCCTCTACTGCAACATCGAAGTGTTGAGCATCAATCGTTGTAACATGTTTCTCTGTATATTTTTCTAGGGGCTTTCCTGAATCACCGATAGATTTAATCAAGTGAGGCGTGTAGTAAAAGCCTCTATTTGCTACAATTGCTGCGAAGTTCGCCATCTGAATAGGAACCACAAGATTCTCACCTTCACCAATCGCTAATGAGTAAATATTAGAATATTTCCATTGCTGACTATTATACGCTCTATCATAGTAGGCAGAGC
>Ga0209634_1000187_pt1 | contig 49276 bp, 44 predicted proteins | sample LinPmetageLP40_FD_184043 | JGI IMG/M metagenome (GOLD analysis project Ga0209634, IMG submission 184043) | Marine viral communities from the Pacific Ocean - LP-40 (SPAdes) (version 2) | ecosystem: Environmental > Aquatic > Marine > Oceanic | place: Pacific Ocean | collected 2010-08-26
TTAGATGCTGAAGAGTTAGATGCTGAAGAGTTAGATGCTGAAGAGTTAGATGCTGAAGAGTTAGATGCTGAAGAGTTAGATGCTGAAGAGTTAGATGCTGAAGAGTTAGATACTGAAGAGTTAGATGCTGAAGAGTTAGATGATTAGATAAGGATATGAATATTCAGGATGCTACTAATTAAATTAAACGTAATAAAAATTTGATTATGAACATCAAGATTAATTAAGTAACAATGCTAAAAAATTTAAATAAATTTTCCCGTGTTATTACACAATCTACTGAAAATGGTTCAGCACAAGCTATGTTGTATGCTTTAGGTTTTAATAAAAAAGATTTAGACAAACCACAAGTAGGTATTTGTAGTATGTGGTATGACGGAAATCCATGTAATTCTAAATTAAATATACTATCAGATTTAACCAAAGAAAGCATTATATCCAATAATTTATTAGGTTTAAGATTTAATACTATAGGTGTTTCTGATGGTATGAGTATGGGTACAATAGGTATGAGATATTCACTTCCATCGAGAGAATTAATCAGTGATTCTATAGAAACAATTATGATGGGACAACATTATGATTCTTTAGTATGTATACCTGGATGTGATAAGAACTTACCAGCATCTGCAATGGCACTAGCTAGATTAAATAGACCCGGATTTGTAATTTATGGTGGTTCAATGAAACCTTCTTATTATAATCAAGAAAAATTGGATATAGTTTCTGCGTTTGAATCTTATGGGAAGTATATTAAAGGTGAAATAACTAACAAAGAAAGACAAAATATAATAGAGAATTCATGTGATAAAGGTTGTGGTTCTTGTTCTGGATTATATACTGCAAATACTATGGCATGTATTTTTGAAACTATGGGATTAACATTACCAAATAGTTCATCTAATCCAAGTTTAAGTGAAGAAAAAATATTAGAGTGTAGTTTAGCAGGTAAAACTGTTCATAATATGATTAAAAATAATATTAAACCACTTGATATTATTACAAAAAAATCTATTATTAATGCTATAAAAATGCTATACTTAACGGGGGGGTCTACTAATGGTGTTATTCATTTATTAGCCATTGCTAAAAGTGCTAAAATAGAAATTACTTTAAATGATTTTAGTAACCTAGAACATATCCCAGTAATTCTAAATATGAAACCTCATGGTGAAAATGTTATGTATGATTTACATAATTTGGGGGGGACTAAAGTACTAATTAAATATTTAATTAATCAAAATATCTTAAATGGTGATTGTCTTACTATTACAGGGAAAACACTATATCAAAATGTGAAAAATAGCAATGATATAGATTTCGAAAATCAAAATGTTATATTACCATTATCTAATCCATTTAAAAAAAATAGTCATATAAAAATTTTAAAAGGTAATTTAGCACCAGAAGGATGTGTAGCTAAAATTAATTCTGATAATACTAATTTTACGGGTAAAGTATTAGTCTATGATTCCGAAAAAGATATGTTAAATGCGCTAAAAAATCATGAAATCACTAAAGATAATTTTGTAGTTCTAAGATATCAAGGTGAATCAATTGGTTGTCCAGAAATGTTATCACCAACTAGTGCTTTAGTTGGATATTTTGGAAAAAATCCACCACCATTAGCTACAGATGGCCGTTTTTCGGGGGGGTCTAGAGGGGTCTTAATCGCACATCTACCTGATGCTTATAAAAATGAATCTACTAGATGTATAAAAAATGGAGATATTATAAAATTAGATTTAACCAAAAATACTATTAATATTAATAGTAATTTTGATATTAGAAATTTAAAACCAAAACTAAAGTTGAGTGGTTATTTAGAAAAATATAATAAATTGGTTAGCGATATTAATACTGGTTACATTACATAATTATATATTTGAATACTAATTATTACTAATAATAATAACACTAGAATATCTTTTTTATTAATATATTTTGATATAACAAATTTAGTATTAAGTTTATAATTAAATTCTTCTATATCATCTCTCAATAATAAATCTACTGATTGACGTATACGACCATTCAATCTTGTTGGAATAGAATGGTCTTGACCAAAATTTTTGAAAAAATTATCTCTATACTTTTTTACTTTACATAATTCTGGTATTTTTTTTATAAAATGATTTACTAAATATGGTAAATCTTCTTTTTTTTCTGATATTAATAGAATACAAAACATAGTTTGTTTTATGGTATCTAAATTATTTTGATTATAAATGTCTATTTTAGGTTTTGTTCCTGTAATTTTTAATAAAATATCTAGCATATCAGGTTTATCTAAAATATTATGTTTAGTATAATATAATAAATCATCAGTTTTCATAAATGGGTAAACCATTACGAAATTATACATACAAATATCACAGCTCATACATGGTTTATTACTATCACATTTATTAAATAAAATATAATAATACTGTATAAATTTAGGAATTATCTTATACAGTTGAGTTAAATAGAATGGTCTGATAATACTAAAATAACTAATATTAGTATTTAATCTAAGTTTAAGATAGCTATTAAAACTACTTTCAAATTTATAATTACGAATAAATTTTGGGTCAGGGTCTACACAGTCATATCTAGAAAAAGGAGTTATAATATATGAAGCATCTCTTAATCCAGAAAATAAAGTTAAAATACCTGTAGGAAAAATATTTAACTCTTCTAATTCGGGATATATATTATAGTTTAAATTATATAAATTAGTAATACCTATAATATTACTGAAAATAAAATGATGATTTAATTGTGTTGTTTTACCAAACTTATAAGATATTAATAGTTTTTCAATTGATTTAGTAGTATTATTATTATATATTTTACTTATAGAACCAATTTTTTTTGTATGCACCATACTATCAAATACTTCATTAGATAACATTTTGTCGAAATAAGAACCTTTTTTTTGTGTTAATATTTTTGTAAAATCTTTTTTTAAATTATTCGCCCGTTCCAAGATGCTTTTGCGTTCACTGGAATCAATATTAGTATCCTCAACTATATCATTTACTAATTGTTTAGTTTTATAAATATATTTAAAAATAGAGATATCACCCGAAATAACACTTACCAAATCTACACCAATTTTAGCCTTTTTTATAATTTCACATGCCATAGCTGTTTCAACATCATTATTATTATACAACACCCCTCTGGGGGATAATGTCATATTCGATACCGAATAAGGATTATTTTTTGATTTAGAACATTTATCTAATTTATGTTTGTGTTTAATTAGTATATTATTAATATCTCGATATACTTTAAGTAATCCCTTTTGGTCCCAAGTAATACTATCTCTTTCCAAAATTTTCCACAATTTATGATTATAGTCCTTTAATTCTTTATTATGATGTTCCTCACCTTTGAGACATGATAGTCTTAAAATTAAATCCATTTTGTCTTTTGGTTTAGGTAGATAGATAATAGTATGTAGTTTAGATTTTATTGTCTCTATTGGATTCTCTATATGAATTTTTCTAACTATATTATTTTTTTTAAAAAAAAAATTAAGTGATTTATTGTAATATTCATTCCAAAAATTTAAATCTTCTATACTTAATTTAGAAGCCTTAATTGCGATTCTATTTGGATTGAATCTATAAAAAATAGTAGGAAATAAATGTAATCCATAAATTAATATATGATGGTCAATATTACAAGTTTTAATATTATTAACTAATTCAATATCCAATTTATTTATGATAACATTATTATCAATTGAATAGTTTAATATTATAGTATTACCATTTTTATAAAAGCTATTAAAAGATGCAATTTCAGCTTGAACTGATTTAGATTCTTCTTCTAAGTTCATATATTATAATATAATAATATTTTCTTATAATAACCATAGAATATTTCTTTTTATAGCCCATTTAGATACTTCATCTTGATTTTCCCAAAAAAACCAACCTAATTCTATCTTTTTACCTTTATTACCTTCAGCTAATTGTTCTAATTCTGATTCATATTTATTATAATTTTGAACTAAAATCCCTTTTGTAGTTTTAATATTTTTACAGATAAATGGTACACACTTTATTTCAGTCCGTGTAAAATTTGGATAATATAGTGTAGTATTTTCATAAGAATCTTTACCAGGTACTACTTTACTTGACTTATCGCTATTAGTTACTAATTCATCAATTATATCTTCCGACTCAGAGTTATTAGTATCTAAAATTAATTTATTAGTTAATACTTCGTAATGGTCATTTTCTAATAGTAAATTACAACTTTTTTTAAAATTTTTTCTAAAGGAAAATATTAGATTAGGTTTATCATCATTATTGACATATACATTAATATTAATCTCTAGCAATTTTGACAAGATAGTTAACTCCAACATTCCACCAAATTCACCTGCTAATTTCATATGTTTCATTCTATCATCTATATTTTCATATAATTCCGAATCATAATAAATATCATCTTTATACATGTCTATATTACGCCCTACATAATTAGTTACCAAAAATCTCAATGTTCTAGAATACGCCAATTCTTGGCTTTGATATTTTTTATTAGTCGGAATACCAAATTTAGTACGCTTACAATTATATAAATCACTAGATAAACATGTAGCAATACATCTAAATAAACAATTTCCATCAGTTTTAATTGGTATTAATGAAATCTCTTCATGCAGTTCTTCATTAGAGATAATATTAGTTTTGTTTTCCATATCATTAAAATCTGTTGAATCCAATTTTTTATGACTTCTTAACTCCATATTTTATGATTCAAAAAAAAAATATTATTAATCAATTTTAAATTTGAGTTATAATTCTTTTAATTTTTATTAAAAATTAAATGGATGAACCATTACTAAGTAATTCAAAAAGCAAGTATATTTCTAATAATTTATACGCTATTATAAATATTCTAAATTTACTTATAGGAATAGGGTGTTTAAGTTTACCATATGCATTTAGCCAAGGTGGTTGGATAAGTATAATATTCTTATTTATAATAGTACTAATAACTAATCACACAGCTAAAATTATAGCTGAATTTACAACCATATATAATACTAAAAATTATCAAGAAATAGCGGAGATTGTTTTCGGTAAAAAAATAGGTATATTTATTAAATATTTAGTATGTTTTGAATTATATTTAGTATCAGTTTCATATCTAATTATAATTGGTGATAATTTAGAAAAATTATTTCCAAATATTAATAATAAATTATTAGTTTTATCAGGATTTTTAGTAACCTTACCAACAATATGTATTCGAAAAATAAATATATTATCTTATTTTAGTATAATTGGAGTAATTACATATATTATTCTTTTAGTTAATATAATTTATACAGGTATAATTAACGATTTGTTTAAAAATCCAAACACTACCTTAGTAACTAATATTAAAGATACTACAAATATTTTCGGTCTATTTATTATATGCTTTGGGGGACATGCAGTACTTCCCTCTATATTTATAAATATATCTAATAGTAACAAGTTAAAAAATATCATAGACATACCTTACTATATTTCGGTTACATTCTATCTTATTTATGGTTTTTGTGGGTATTTAATGTTTGGAAACCAAGTCAAACCAGAAATTACATTAAATTTAGATGATAATGATTTATTTACTAAAATTACCATAGGTCTAGTAATAATTAATCCTATAGTAACTACTTCTCTAATACTTTACCCCGTTTTAGAAACAATTGAAGCAGATTTATATAAATCGTATTCGATAAGAGTATTTGTTTATACTTTAGCATTAGGTATTTCATATATAATACCAAATTTTACATTTATACTAACTTTATTTGGATGTATTGCTACATATTTCATATCTATTATATTCCCATTATTAGTGTATATAAAAATTTATAAAGATTCAATATCAAAAAATAGATATAGTACTTATATATTTATAATTATTATATCTATTATATTTAGTATAATTGGTTTAATTTCTATTATTATTAATACTTAAAAATAAATTATAAAAATAAATTATGTTTAGTTATCCTGTATTAGAAGGTACTAATTCAACTAATTATACTAATATAAATATAAGTTGTTGTAATGATATTCAGATAGTATTAATTGTTGTTTTTTTATTTATAATAACATTTATAGGGTGGTTATTTGCATTTTATAAAAGGAATAGACACCATGTGCATTACACTATGTTATATAATCCTATTTAGGGACTCCATATTTTTGAACCCCAATAGTTTCTATAAATTCTTTAATATTATCTATATTAGCATAATATTTGCTACTATTTAATTCGCAATCACCATCCACCATTAAAATAGGTACAGTTTCATTACTTAACCAATCATCATGTTTTTTATGTAATAATTTAAGATAGTCTAATGGGATATCTGATTCTCCATTTCTATTCCTATTTTTAATACGTTCAAAACATTTTTCAGGATTAGTGTTTAAATAAATATATGCATCAGCTTTCAAATTAAATTTATCCACAAGCCAACTATGCCAATTAGAATATATATCCCATTCTATTTGATTCATTTTTTTTGTATCAAAACAATTTTGTGCAAAACAGTATCTATCAGTAAATACAGACCTCTCTGAAACTAGTATTTCAGCATCGATATTATCCAATTTATTTGCTCTACTAATAAAAGAATTCATTTGGAATGGAAATGCCCATTTTGTTTGGTCATTATAAAAATGTTCTAAAATATTGGTACCATTAATATCTTTTAATTTTTCCCAATCATTTAATGGTTCAGGGATAAATTTTGTATTAAAAGTATTAAAAGTATTTTCAGATAAATTTTTAATTAATGTTGATTTACCAGCACCTATATTTGCTTCTAGATATATTTTCATTTTAAAAATAAAAAATGAAAATATATATTCAATTTTATTTATTACACAAATAATATAATATTAGGATTTGTTATTTGTATTTTTATTTGTAGTTGTAATTTTACTTGTACTTGTACTTATAGTATTTTGTGTTTCTTTTATTGAAGACTGGTTATTTGTATTCAATCTTTCATCTAAGTGAAGGCGCATTAAACATTGATAGTAACAAACACTAAACATTTTATATAATACCAAAAAATATTATTAATCAATTTTATTCCGAATAATCATCAATACTAGGCATATTGAGGCATATTGATTGATAATTGATGACGTATAATCCAAAATTAAACACCATATTTCCTTTAATAAAAAATGGTAGATTCATTTTTAATATACTAAAAAATTAATTTTTGTAAATACTTAAATACAGTATTAGTATAAATTTATGGATGAATATAAAATTAAATTTGACCTCACGGAAAAGGTGAAAAAATATGACGAATATTTATTGACCAAATATTCTAAGTCTAGAAGCGACCTAAGTTTAAAAGTATATTTAATAGAAAATAAACTAAAACACGATATATGTGAAATTTGCAAACTTAAACCATTATGGAATAAAAAAATTTTAAATTTAATATTATATCGTAAAAATAATAATGCTAAAGATAATAGACTTGAAAATCTATTAATTTTATGTCCGAATTGTGAATCACAACAAAAAAAAAGAGCTAATATCTATGTAAAAAATAAAAATGAATTATATACTAATTGTTGTGATTGTAATAAAAAAATAAAATATAGCGTAAAAAAACAACGTAATACTAAATACCAAACATTTAGATGTGCCACATGTTTAGAAAAGGCTATTTGTAATGCATAATTGTTATAAATATAACTAAAGATAGTTTAATCAGTTCATTATAATTTTTAATAGTATTCCCTATTAAACTAAATTATAACCAATAATATTAATAGCTTAAATAAAATTGAAATAACAAATACTCCAATTTTTTTGTAAATGGAACTATTCATTAATGATAAGAAGAATATACCAAAAAACTTTGTGCAGTTTAATAGAATTAAATCTTTAATTAATTCAACCTATTGTGACGAAAATATACCAATGTATATTAGAATAGGTAAAAAAAGAAACTGTTATCGTCTCTCTAATTTAGAGATAGTTCAGCCAATTAATTATGATAATGTAGATAAAAACTCAGTAACCCATTTAACTGATATGGGGTTTTCTGAAGAAGTTTCAATGTGTGGTCTTGTTGTAAATAATAATAATATAGATAAGACTATAAATTGGATTGTAAATCTAAAAGAAACTGATGAATTACCTAAAATGAAAGTTATAGCATATTTCTATATAAAATTTAAATACACAAAAGGTCTACTAGAACTAATTGATAAATTTAAAATTTATAGTGATAACATAAAGATTTTTCTAGAATTTAAAAATAGAAGTGATTACAATTTTGACTTGTTCATAAATGTTTACATAGACAAACTGTATTTGTATAATATTTATAAAAATAACGACATACCAAGACTATTAATCTTAATATTAGATAATGATAAATTTTCAATTTGTAATGGATTTAAGTTAGATATAAAAAATATTGACATTAATCAAACACCTCTTCCTAATAGTGAAATAAAACTTAAATCGGCATATAAACGAACATTATTTGAATATCAAAAAAATAATGTTAATATTATGAAACAGATTGAACATAGAATCAGGAATAATAATGGTTTTTATGATACATTCCAACTAAAAAAAACTGATACAAGTGGCGAGACAAGTGTTGAACACATCTTTAATATTAAGTCTGTCGATGAAAATATATTTCTTTCAGATAAACTACAAATGATGTCTGAGTCTGATTTAGATTTGTGTAAACTATATTTTAGAGGTGGGATTTTATCAGACGATATAGGATTAGGAAAAACATGCTCTATGATTGGATTAATGATGGAAAGTTATAGAGACCAAACCAGCTTAGTATTGTGTCCTACAAGACTTTGCAAACAATGGCAGGAGGAAATAGAGGCTACAGGTGGTCTAAAATCAAAAATAATTTCATCTATGTCCCAATTTAAAAAAATTAAAGACCATATCGCTGAGTATGATATAATAATTGTTTCGTATAACTTTCTAATAAATAAAAATTATCATAAATATATTAGTGAAAATCCATCATCAGTTGCCATAAACAAATATATTTGGGAAAGGGTAATTGTAGATGAAGGACACGAAATTTTATCTAAACAATATCCGAAAAGAACTGCTTTTGAATTAAGAAAAGAAATCTATAAAATTGAGTCTAATTTTAGGTGGGTTTGTTCTGGAACACCATTTTCTAATAATAATGAATTTTGGAATATTGTATTCTACTTATTCCAAAATCCTAAGAATGAATCTTTAGGATTATCTAACCTATTTTTAAAAGATTTTGAATGGGAAGAGCGAAACTTTTACAATATTCCACAAGTTCGTGGGGGTTGGAACTCGGTTATTAATATTAATAGTTCTGTTTTGTGTAAAGATTTTTATCATCTTCTAAAAAACATTTCTAAAGATTTATTCATCAAAAATACTAAAGAAAATCTTGTTGACCAAGTTCATATTCCTAATTTTACAATTAATACTAAATTTATTGACCAAACAACTATCGAAAGAGTGATATACGATAGTGCTTTGGGTGATACAAATAAAATGATTCAACTATGCAACCATATATTGGTGTCAGACCATCATATAAAAATTTTAGGTACTATACCATTACCATTAGATGAAATCCATAATAAAATGATAGCATATTATGAGAAAAAAATTAACAAACTCACTATACAACATCAGACTTTGACGAGTATAGAACCAGAACAACAAACGGAGTTGATACACACCCAAATAGATGAGTTAACTAATGAAATTTCTCTAAATAAATCAAAATTTAATATCTTTAATGAACTAAACAAAAAACTAGAAGAAACTGAATCGTGTCCAATATGTTATGATGAACTAGAACATAAAACTAAATCTATTACACCTTGTGGACATTTTATGTGTTCAACATGTATTACTCATATATTTAAAGCTGGACAGTCAAATATGATGAATTGTCCTCTTTGTCGATTCAATTTTGATAAGAAAGAATTGGAGTTTGTTAAAACCGATATCGTTGTGGACCCAAATAATAAATGGGGTTCTAAAATGTCTGAAATGATTAGATATCTAAAAGAAATTCTATCACATAGTACTAATAATAGATTTATCGTATTTTCTCAATGGGATTCTATGCTTAAATTGGTTGGAAAAGTTTTGAAGGAGTCCGATATAAATCATCTATTTCTAAATGGTTCTATACATGTAATTAATGGTAGAATTAAAAAATTTAAACTAGACCAAAGTGTTAGAGTTGTATTATTATCATCCGAAAAAGCTGCTTCTGGATTAAATCTAACTGAGGCAAGTCATATAATTCTTTTAGATACATTAAATAATGATAAGGAGTCATCTAAAATTATAGAAGACCAGGCTATAGGTCGCTCTGTACGATTAGGACAAACAAAAAATGTTCATGTTCAAAGATTTATAATGAGAGATACTATTGAACACGATTATTATCTTAGAAATATTAATGATTAATATAAATATCTTTATTAGATGCCTATAAAAAGATGCCTTATTTTTTTTACAATATGTTTTTAATTGTATCTAATTTAATTATGTATTTTAGATATAAAAAAATTGAACTCTAAAATCTTTGAAAATGAAATAATTTCTAATGAGAGAACCTATAATATTTTCATATATAGAAGATGAAAATTTAGATGGTATACGAAAAATTATTCGTAACTATAAAATGAAAAATCAGAATACTAATTTTAATGAAGGTATAAGGGGTGATTTTCAATATACTCCTTTACATTATGCTGTTTTGAGAAACAGGTATAATATTGTAAAAATTCTTATAGAAGAAACTGCTAACCCTAATATTAAAATATTAGAAACAGTTTATCCAGAATCTAATGGTATTTTAGCATTATATTTATCCGAGAATTTTGGAAAATATGATATTACTAAGATCCTTAAACCCTATACTAAAAATTATAATAATAGTCAACTATACTTTTCTATAAAAATATTGAAGACATGTCTATTCAGTCAAAAAGAACTAATTAAAATAAAAAATATATTGACATTAATACTACTTATCGATAATAGGCTATATAATCTTAAATCTTATTGGTTACCAACAGAATTATGGTTTTTAATATTAGAAAAAATAAAGTTAAAAGAACTATCTCAGTTTACTTGAAATTATTTAACTACATAAAATAGCTTAATAAGAAAGCATAGTGCTAAACTGTTTTTATTATTACTAGTGGTACTTATATAATATTTATTCACAATGTTTATCATAATTGGGTGTTAATTTACAATATTTAATTTGTTCTTCCATGGTAAAATGTTTCAATAAATATATACAAACACTATTAACTGTAATTTCAATATTTTTATTATTTTGAGTAATATAGTCACATAATTTAATGGTAGTCTCATTTAATTTATAGTATCCATATAAAACTAGTCCAATCATATTATGCTTAATCACATTTTCCTTTAGTTTATGATATTGAAATTCTAATCCTACATTTTCTAAATTATTATGGTAGCTAAAATACTTACTAAGCAAGATAACTAATTGTTCTCTACATGAAGACGTAAAACCTAATTTATGTGCTGATTCCCAACACTCAATTGCTATTTTTTCTTCATTTGTCATAAATGATTCATTTTGTGGATTATGGAGATATGATGCAAAATCAATGTAATCGTTTGGCATTTCGGTCATTTTAATAAACAAAAATAAGTAATATACATTCAATTTTTATTAAGTTATAAATCTTACTAAAATACAACAAATTGTTCTTTTATAAGATTATTTTATCAATACGACAATTTGAACACCCTTTTAATAAGTTTAATATCATTTTTGGTAAAGAAGTTATAATCTTAAAATTTAATATTATACAACCACGAAACCATAGTATCTAGTTCATCACTGACTCTAAAATTATTTTCAAAATCCATACCTCTTTTAATTGTCCTCCTAATTTTGTCACTCTAAACATTTCATTAATAGCTCGAATACGTCTTTCTTTTGATAAATGATGTAGAACAACTATCGACATCATTTATCAAGATTTTTTCCAATAATGGTAATTCTGTCATCTATTAAAAAATAAGTATTTATAGAATCAATTTTAAACTATTACTATATTATATATGAATTTTTTAAAACAATATATGAAAAGTTTTACAAAAATGGATACTGTTTTAGCATTTAATGTTGCGTTTGTGTTAAATTATTTAATATATAAAAATGTGAAGAATGCATTAAAATTTTCAATATTATTTGTTATAGTATTCCTATTTTTTCTTAATTTAATTAAAATAAACTGAATAATTAATTATTTCTTTAAATATTATATAATTCCAATTAGATATTAGCAATCTAGTTTTCAGTGTTTAAAAATATCTAATATTAATATACAAAAAGTTTTAATAATTTTCTAGTTATATATTAATGAGACAGTATCCTAAATATGATATATTAGAATTAGAGAATGGGTTAAAAATTATTACTGTACCCATAGAATATATTAATACTCTTCGCATTACATTCACTATTAATTCTGGGTATTACGAAGAAAATAATAAAAATATAGGTGTAGCGCATTATTTAGAACATTTAATTGCAACCACATTAAGAGAAGGGAGATTAGCTACAGAGATACAAAATAAGGGTATTTTTTTATCGGCAAATGCTTCTACAGGTATTTTTAGGACAAGTTATTACGTTAAAGGTGATGCAAAATATTATAAAGAGATAGTTAACTTAATGTTGAATGTATATATAAATAAAAAAATAGATAAAAATATTTTAGCTAGAGAAAAATCTGCTGTATTAGTGGAAATGTTAAATAAAGTTTCTAATAAAGAAGATTTTATTGATACAGTCGTAATACCACTTATATTATTTGGTAAAAAAAATAAATTATCTAGAGATGCTAAATTACATATTAATAATTTAAAAAATCTTTCTTATAAAATGATTACTGAATTTATGAATACTTATTATACTCCGAATAGAACTATTATAATAATAGCTGGTAAATACCCAAAAAATATAGTGAATATGCTATCAAAAAAACTATCTAAATTAAAAAATGCAAATAATGTTATCTCTAGAAATATTAAATTATTAGAACATGACACTGGCAATTTTGTATTTCTAAACCATAATAAAGATATTTATAAAATTAAAATATTATTTACGGTATGCAAAGATAGCGATTATTTAGAAAAATACCAATTATATTTCTTGTTAAAAATATTAAATGGTATAGGTAGTAAAAGTATACTTTTTGAAACATTACGAAGTAATAATGGTCTGACATATTCACCATCGGTATCACTAAATACTTATAAAGATTATGGTATATTGGAATTCTCTTTTAATACAAAATATGATTTAGTAATAAAACTATTATTAGAATTTAAAGAAATTATTAAACGCTTAAAATCTAAATTATTAGACCAGAATTATATAGATTTAGCATTAAGTAACTATTCTTTTGGTATTAAGAAAATAAAAGATGAGATAAGTCCTGGTATATTTAGTTCATATGGTTCTAAGATATTTGATAATAGTACAATAAATACACCTGAAGAAATTTATAATAAATATCATAAAAATATAAAAGCTACCGATTTAAGAAATATTTCTAAAAAAATGTTTACACATGAAAGACTTAGCATAATTGTATTAGGGAAAAATAATATTAATAAAAAGGATATTAATAATGTTTTCTATAATATTTAATCTATTATTAATATATAATGACATTTAAATATAAATTTGGGAGTAGGACACAAGTATGGAATGGATTAGCCGAAAAAACATCAGGTGGTTTAAAAAAGTCAGATCTTGTAAAAGTAGATGGTAGATACAAAAGCCTTATTCAATCAAGAAGAATGAAAAATAGAAGTTTAAATCCTTTAGCTATGAAAGGTATGTTGCAACAAAAAGGTAGTAAAAAATTTGGTAGAATATATAAAAATAAAGTTACAACTCAAAGAAATAAAAATAAAAGTAATCGAAATAAAAAAGGACTGTTTGGATTTTTATTCTAAAATTTTTCTTATCTTCTTTTTAATCGCATTATATTTTTTTCCTTTGGGTTCATATTTAGAATACTTAAACAATTTCTCTATAATCTCTATATTTAATCCGTAGTATTTACATATTTCTATACCTTTATCAAAATTATTAGACATAATATATTCAGTCAAAATATTTGCGATATCTATATGATAATGATTATCATTAAACATATTAAAATGGTCATTAATTAAATCTATATGTTTATAATTTAAATATTCGAGCGATGACTTATTAATAAGTGTTGAAAATTTCAACTCATTATTTTTGTTGAATTTATATTTAGTTAAGTCATTTATTAGATAAGAAGTATAAGCGCATTTTATATTACCATTATAAGGATATAAGTCCCAAAATTGTTTTATATAAATATCATAATCTATATTATCACCATTAGAAAATTGTGTATATAATTTAGATATAACTTCTAATTTTTTTTGGTCAGATACTTTTGTATTATTTATAATATAATTTGGAAAATTCTCTAATAGCAACATCGATATTAAGTTTCTATCATTATCGTATAAAGATAGAGTTGAATCTAATCCACTATAGTTATTTAACATTTTTTCCACAATTTGATAAACACCTATATCTACATTCTTATTATCATAACATTCTAATACATTTTCTAGATAATTAATATTATTAAAATCTTTTTTTGGTGTAATATGTAAATATTCTAAAATACAGATTAATCTTCTAAAATCATTTTGCGATTTGTTAACAATAAATTTAAGGCATATAGAATCTATTTTTAATGACTCTTTTTCTACTATTTTTTCTCCTAATTTAAGTAATAAATTATTATTAGGTGGTGTCATTTTAATCACCAATGATTTTTTTTTTATTTCATTTATTTTTTTATCAGCAATACTATTACAAATACAAATTATGGGGGTATATTTAGATTTTAAAGCCCCCTTTTTATTATTTAGTATGTTTGTTAATTCTGTTAATCCACCTTTATCACCTTTAGACATACCATCAATTTCGTCCATAATAATACCAATTTTTTGGGGGTTATTCTCCATCATTTTAACTATACTTGTTTTATCAAATATTTGACTTAATTTGTCTCTAACTATTTTTTGATTTCTAATATCACTTGCATTAAATTCGATTATATCATAATTATATGTATTTAATATAATATTTGCTATACTAGTTTTACCAGTACCCGGCGAACCATACAGTAATATACTATTAGATACATCTTTATTAGATTTAAAATCGGACATCCATTTTTTTATTAAATTTACATTATTATTATTACCCAAATAATCATCCAAAGTTTTAGGTCTATATTTTTCTGTCCAAATTGTCATTAATATTAAAATTATAAAATACTTTAAGTTCTTTATTAATTATTAACTTAATCACAAACATAATTGGTCAACTCCTTCCCAAGGAACATGGCATTTTTTAGCCCAACTACACTTGTAGTAATCTCCTTTTTTCCCTTTAAATACTGGGTCGCTAAAATCCATAATATTACTATTAGCCGTACCATCATATCTTTTACATAACCCTATGTTATGACAATTTCTACATTTATTATCCCCTTCGGATTTCCAGTAATCTGGACACCGTGATGGCCATGGTGGAAATTTTAGTTTACTCATATATGATTTCCATTCTGTATATTTAACATAATAAAATATACTAAAACTAAGTATTATAATTATTATTCCACCAATTAATATTCTATCATAAATTTTCTTGTTAAATGGTTGAACTACTCCAGACATAATATATAATAATATAATATAAAAAAAATTTAAAAAATTGGAAATACATTTGTTTCACTCCATTCACATTTTTTTTTTAAAGTCATGAATCTATATGTATATAAATTAATAATTAAATAAATAAAACCAAAACAAAAAGAAAATAATAAACTCATTAATCTAAAAAAAATGCCTTTTTTCTTATTACACTGTAATGCTACTGATACGGCAAACATATTTATAGTAAAAATTATAAAAACAAACATATACATGGAAGAATATTTGAATATTTTTTTGAAAATACCTTCTTCACCTTCACCGTCAGTATAATTAAATTGTTTAGAATTAGACCTGTGACTATTAAAACCTTTAGCATTAGTAGTAATTTTACTCATTAATATTATATAATATTATTTTCATGTATTTATTAGCTTAATAAATTATTTTATAATAATAATGTCTGATAAAGAATTATTACATTTATCAAAAATTTTAGAAGAAAATCTACAGAAATTTGAGAAGACCAATAATATTCAAAACTTACTTATTGCTAATAGTATTTTATACACATTACTTAAAACAAACCAATGTATATCTTACCAATTAGAATTTATGAGTCATAAATATAATATACCTAAAGATAATATTACATTATTTGATAAGGTTTTTAATATTATAAAAGTTTATATAACGAAAATTAAATAATATTATTTACGCATTTTAGTACTTATATAGAATAAAACAAAGATATTGAATGGACAGATTACTATTTAGAATATATTGAACTTAAAATACTATTATAGAATATTATTGAAAATAAACCAAATAGCAGCAAAACATTTTTATAAATAATAGATAAATATTATAATTTTGTAAATGAAATTATAAAATGATTATTAGATAAAAAAATGATTCTTCTACTGATGATAATCAGATTATATAATAGCATTACTTTTTCTTTATTATATATTAACGTTTAAATTTCTATAATATTTAAAATGAATGTATGAAATTATACATAAAATATAAATTAGACTAAAATTTTCATCAAAATATTTACTATATTTAATTAAATTTGCGAGGGTATTTTTATCTCCTAAATATTTACCTAGATGTGACCATAATTTATTTACATGATTATGTTTAATACCATTTAGTTCCTGTAGTCTAGCTTTAGATGAAAAATAAACAGTGCTTATAAAACATATAAGTAAAATAAGATTAATCTGAAAGAATGTTATTTTATTTCGATATAACATATACATCATGTAAAATAATGCACCAATTTTTACACCATCTGCTATATGGTCATAGTAATATCCAAATTTAGATTCCATATGGTATAATCTAGCATATGCACCATCCATAATATCACAAAAATGACCCATTAATAAAAATATAATAAATAGAATATATTCATTAGTACTCAAAGCAATTAAACTAGTATAATTAAACATAACACCTAATGTTGTGATGTCATTTGGTTTAAAATTATATTTTTTAAAATATGGAGAAAGTTTTAGAGAAAATCTTAATAAATAATTTTCTAATGGACTATTATATTCTATAGTCATTATAATATAAGAATAAAATAATTTTCTTTATTAATTATATATTATGAGTCATTTATTTTCAATGTTTAGTAAAAAGAAAAAGGAGGTTAATATGAAATTAGATACTGTTAGAGCATTATGGAGTGGATTTATAGAACAATTAAAACCAGAACTTGAGAAAATTATCGATGGTGAAAATGTATTAATATTAACAAGAGACGAACGTAAAAAACTTTTAAAATTACTAAATGGAATTATTAGAAAACAGTCAAAAGAATTTACTGCAATATTAATGCGTTTGGAAATTGCAAACTCAAAATTATGTTGTACTAGAGATGGTGAAACTGTTACACGTTTGAAACTCAATATTAATAATGATATAGATGACATTAATGAGTTAATGCAACAATTACCTGAATTATTGATAAGATCTTATCGGGATTATAGTAAACTTCAAAAAATGATTAATAAATCAAAAAAAAGTAAGAAAAAATTTAACAATAAACTAAAGAAATATTCTAAAAAAATGTAAATTTATAATTTAATATAGTTTTAAATAATTATCTTACGTTATATTATAAAATGGGATATAAAAGTAATAGAAATTCACTTAGAAATAGATTGAAACGTAAATGTGGCAAGTGTAACTCTAACGAAGATGAACACGGACATTTACACGGCGGTGCTATAAGATTACCTTCTGAATATTTTGGTGGTGATAGTGGACGTTATGCGGCTGATGCTAATGTCGGAAGATGTCCAAACTCTTATGGATATACACATGCTCAGAGTTTTGGTGGGAATTTACCAGGAAATCAGGTTGGACCTAATATGTTTGCTCACCCAGGTGGTACTGGACAGCAAACTGGTGGAAGAAAAAGAAGAACTAGAAGAGGTAAAAAGGCCAGAAGAAGTAAAAGAAGTAAACGTGGGGGTGCTATAAGATTACCAACTGAATATTTTGGAGGTGATAGTGGCCGTTATGCGGCTGATGCTAATGTTGGAAGATGTCCAAACTCTTATGGATATACACATGCTCAAAGTTTTGGTGGAAACTTACCAGGAAATCAAGTTGGTCCTAATATGTTTGCTCACCCAGGTGGTTCAGGACAGCAAACAGGTGGATGTAGTGGACCTAAAAGTGGAAATCCACGTAGACGTAGACGTAGACGTAGAAGTTCTAGAAGATAATAGTTATTAAATATTAATTTCTTATTATATATTAATGAGATTTAAAAAAAAAACAAAAAAAAGAAAACATGGGGGGGGTCGAAATAATACAAAAACATGTTCTAAAGGTGGTTTAGCTTATTTTTTATGTGATAATATAGTTCAACGTCCATGGCCAGGATATAAATGTGTAAAGAAATGTGTTTCTGGTGACAAATGTTATTGGATATTAAAACCAGATGATAAAATGGCATGGTAAATACTTAAAGTATAATAATAATTTAAAGAAATTACTATTATTGATTTAAGAAATAAAATATTATGATTATAAAATGGTAAAATATGTGGTGATTAAATTTGGTGGTTCATCATTAACTGTGGAGGGATATAAAAATATTTTACAAAAGGTGATTGAGATTACCAAGAATAAAGAAATAAAATTAGTAATTGTATTATCAGCTGTTTATAATATAACTAATTTATTAATTAAATCATTAGAAACTCATAACTTTCAAATCGAAATAAATGATATACATTTGAATATTATTAACAAATTAGATTTAACTAATATGGAAGGTATAGATAATACTTTATCATTATGTAATGGTTTATTTAATAATGTAACGGATTTTACTTTAGAACAAAAAATTAATACCATTGCATTTGGTGAAATTATGTCAACTAATATTTTATATAAATATTTATTACAACAAAATATTACATGTACATTAATTAATGCAAAAAATGTAATAAAAACTAACTATATTTATACTGAAAACTCACACTACCTTATTGATTCTGAATTTTGGTGTGATAATGAATATATTATAAATGCTTTTCAAAATACTAATATAATTATAGTTCCTGGATTTATATGTTCTACTAAAAATAATAAAATTGGATTACTAAGTAGAGGTGGTGGTGATACAACCGCTTCTCTAATTGCGTCCAGTCTAGATTCTGAAAAGTTAGAAATATACACTAATGTAAATGGATTATTCACTGGCGACCCTAGTTTAATTTATAATTCAAAATTAATACCTTTTATTGATTATGAAATATGTCAAGAAATTTCTGCTATGGGAGCAAATGTATTACATCCATATAGTATCGGACCTTGTAAAATCAAAAATATTCCAATTTTTATCAAAAATACGTTTGATATGTTCGGTGAATATACTAAAATATATAATTATAATAATACTAATAATGATGTATTAGCAATTTTAGACCAAAATAATAATACAATTTTTCACATAAAATCTTTGAATATGTGGAATAATTATGGTTTTGTATCCGATATTTTTACAACATTTTCAAAATTAGGTATAGATATAAATATTATCACAACATCACAATTTATAATTAGTGCAACCACAAATGAAATAGATGATAATAAAATTAAAAAGGCCAAAGAAATATTAAAAGAGAAATATGAAGTTAATATTGTCAAAGAATGTCATATTATATCGTTAGTTGGATATGATATAATATCTAATAATAATGTTAATAAAAATTTGGATACAATAAATAATAAATATAATATTTTAATTAATCACTATTCTTCAAATAATATGTGTTTATCATTTGTCGTTACTTCAAAAGATTTTTTAGATTTATTTAAATATTTACATAGTGAACTAATAACTAAATATATTAATAGGTGGTGGGTTTCGAAAATACCTAAAATTATTAAAGTGTTAAATGAATCTGATAAACGTTCTCATTACTTGTATAGTATTGATTCTATAAAAAGTACCTGTAAAAAATTAAAAACAACATTTACTAATATATCTAAAATATATTATGCTATGAAAGCAAATAATAATCCAGATATATTAAATGTTATTGTACATAATGGGTTTGGAATTGAATGTGTATCAATAGAAGAGATTGATTATATTTTTAATCTAAATTTAACAAATGATATTATATTTACGCCGAATTTTTGTCACATATCTGAATATGTAAAAGCGTTTAAATATAACATATTGGTTATTGTCGATAATTTAGAAATAATGAAAAATAATATTGATGTATTTAAAAATAAAAAAATTGGTATAAGAATTGATACTGGGTTTGGTTATGGACATAGTGATAAAGTTATAACTAATGGGAAAATGACAAAATTCGGTTATCCTATAGATGATATAAAGACTTTAGTTAATTTTACAAATGAATATAATATTAAAGTTATCGGATTACATTGTCATGGTGGTAGTGGTGCTTCAGAACATTTAATTTGGAAAAAAAATATGGAAGATTTATTATCTTTAAAAACAAACTTTCCATATTTAGAATGGTTAGATTTAGGAGGAGGAATAGGTTTAGATATGGATATAGATATAATTAATAGTTCTTTAGAAAATAATCATAATCTACAACTATTAATAGAACCTGGTAGATATATAATAGCAGATAGTGGTATACTTGTTTCGCAAGTAACACAAGTAAGGGAAAAAGGTAATAATAAATTTATTGGATTAGATACAGGTATGAATTCTTTAATTAGACCTACGCTATATGATGCTTATCACCCAATTTATAATATATCTAAATTTAAACAAATATCTAACACAATATATAATATTGTTGGACCAATATGCGAAAGTGGTGATATTTTAGGAAGAAATCGTAAATTACCAGAAACAAATGATAATGACTATATATTAATTGATAATACTGGAGCATATGGTTATGTTATGTCATCAAACTATAATATGAGAAAACCAGCTGAACAAATTATAATTTAATTTCTATATCTATTTCTTTTTCTTTTTTTCTTTTTTTGAGTATTATTTAATACCGTTTTGGATGTATATGATATATGTGATAATTTAGATAATTTATCCTCCTCGGGTTTAGCCTCCTCTGGTTTAGCCTCCTCTGGTTTAGCCTCCACGGGTTTAGCCTCCTCTGGTTTAGCCTCCTCTGGTTTAGCCTCCTCTGGTTTAGCCTCCTCGGATTTAGCCTCCTCTGGTTTAGCCTCATCTGGTTTAGCCTCCTCGGGTTTAGCCTCCTCGGGTTTAGCTTTTATATTGATGGGTTGTTCTGCACAATTAATATCATCCATTGCAATAATTTTATCATTCAATTTATCTAATTCTGAATCTTCGGAATAATAATTATACATGTAGTATCCTAATGTTGCTAGTGATAATCCACTACCTACTGTTGCAGTTAACCCACCTAGTGCTATTGTAATTAATGACATTTTATACTATAATATTATATATTATATATTATAAATTATCTATATTTTTAATTTTATTACCTAATAATTTAAAATATAGAATACTTAATAACCTTATTATGGTGTAAGTTTAATATTAAAGATAATATTTAATATTGAAAAAAATTGATTAAAAAATAAATACATATATTTTTTAATTATAATGAAATTTTACACGGTTGCCAGAGTTGATAATGAACAGATTACATTAACATCTAATCCATTTACAAATTTAGATGATGCTGAGAATTTGAGGGACAAACTAAATGATGTAATTATTGATGGTAATGGATATTATATTTTTGAGAGTAATTTATTAGAAGACGAATATTCTAATATTTCATATAATAAAATTGATCTATCTGGTATGAGTTTAGCTAAATATAAGCGTGGATATCTTTTAAAGTGTGATAAAGATGACTGTAGATGGGGTGATAAATATCTTCTAAAAGGAGATTTATCTACTAAAGATGGTTGTGGGTGGTGGATGCCTACTAAAAATGGATGGTTTTTTAAAAGAGACTTTAAAGGTGAACTTTTAAATTTTGGTGCAAAAATGTTTTATTCTCTCGAAAATCCCCCTGACCTATAACTTATAATTGATTGATACATTTATAATAACTATTAAATTTATCTTTACAAATATTGGCATCATTAAATTGTACACACTCCTTAAATTCTATCAATAAATTATCACAATAATTTTGATTAAGTTTACTGGTATCACTAGATGTATTTGTCAACATATCTATAGTTGAATTAGCTAATTGGCTACCCAGACCCATACCTACACCTAATCCTATACCATCTTTAACAGATGACCCTATATTTGGTTTTTTTTGGTTATTTGTATTCGGTACACTCGTATATTTAGCAAAAATAGGTTTATTTGAATTTTTTTTACTTGATTTTTTTCTACCCATATTTAAATATAATAATTTTTTTTTATGTCGAAATATTAAAATCTATATAAATTATATGGATATAGTAATTAAAAATAATAAATTGTTTAATCAAAAAAAGAATAAGTTTGTAATAGATAAGGTAAATATTGATAGAGTTAAAAATCTAAAAATACCACCGGGATATCATAATGTTAAAATTAATACAGACCCTAATTTTAAAATACAAGCAACTGGATATGATTCTATGAATCGAAAACAATATATTTATCATAAAAACTATTTAGAAGCACAATCTGAATTGAAATTTACAGACTTAATTCATTTTGGAAAAAAAATTAAAAGAATAAGACAAGACATAACAAAAAATGTTAATAATCCTGATGATTTATTATCTAAAACAAAAGTTATTTCTATTATGCTTTACTTAATGGATAGGTGTCATTTTAGAATAGGTTCTGTTAAATATAAAAAATTATATGATACTTATGGTGTAACAACATTAAATACTAAACATTTATATTTTAAAAAGAAACATCTTGAAATTAAATTTAAAGGGAAAAAGAATGTAATAAATATTAGTAAAATTTCTAATGTTGAAGCAATCGAATACCTAAAATTTTTGTGTTATATTAATCAAGATAATGAATATATTTTTTATTATAAAAATTCTAATCCTAAAATTAAAGAAATGTATCATATAACTGATAAACATATAAACTCATATTTACAAGAATATCATCATTCATTAACAGCAAAAATGTTTAGAACATGGTCAGCTAATTCATTACTATTAAAATTTTTATTAGAATCCAATATTCCTAAAGATAAACCCGATGCTGTTAAAATAATTAACAAAATTATAGCAAATGTAGCTGAAAAACTACACCATACTAAGAAAGTATCAAAAAAAAGTTATATAAATAATCAACTAATACAATTGTACTTATCTAATTTTAAAGTTTTTTACCAAATAATTGAAAAATCTAAAAAAAGTAACGGTTCTCTACCTACTATTGATAGATTACTAAATATATTTTTAACATATATATCCTCAAATAAATAATATTAAAGAATATCTTGAAAATGGTAAAAACTATTCTCAAGAAGTATTCTGTATTTTGGTTTTATAAATATTATAATTATTATAATTATTGTCCTTTGTAAATCATTCCTAATTTAGGATGAGACCTACCTATATATGTTCTTCCTTTATATTGGAAAGATTTTAAGCCAGATTTTTTGGCTGATAACATTTGTTTAAAATATTGATTTAATGGTCGTTTTTTGGATACTCTTTTTTTTACTCTATTATTTCTTCTTGTTCTTGGCATTATAAAGTAATATAATATTTTTTTTTTATAAAATCGTATTAAATAAATAGTTAATTAATTCAATTAAATGTAACTTTAAACGCAATTATTTATAATATCCTTATAAAATTAATTAAATATAAAGATACCTTCATAATTAAAAAACTATAGATTTACATGAAAAAACATTAAAATATGGCATACTTATAGGAAGAGGCTCTGCAAAAGGAAATATATTTAGAATACAACCACCGATGTGTATAAACACAACAGATATAGATAAAATTATTAATATGTTAGAAAGTATTGCTTTAGAATATCAACATGTTTAAACAATTTCTATCCATTTACTTGGACACAAATCTTGAGTGTCTTGTGCTCCTTCTTCATTAAACCATTTTTTTGGATAATATACTTGTTTATTTATATTACTATTTAAATAAGCACCCCACCAACTAAAACTTGAATTAGCAATAATATTATGGTCACATAGTGACATTAATAATAAATCATTGTAATCTTTATTTTTTACCAAAATATTATATGGACATATTGGTGTGATATTATTTTTACACCAGTCAATATCATCGCTAAATATTAAAAAAAAAGTGTTATTCTTATTAAATTTATCTATAGTTTCTTTATAATAAGATATATCAAGCACATGATGTACCTTCGGAAATTTAAGATAATCACCTCTTCTTACATGAACAGATACATATTCAAACTCTTTGTTAATATTTTTTTGTTTTAACTCGTGTTTAATATTATCTAATATTAACTGGCTTTCGTGAATAATTTCTTTATTTATTAATAAATCTAAAACTTTATCTTTATTATGTTCAAAATATTTATAAGATTGAAAATATCCACATAAGACTGTTCTTGGTGTATATATATTTGGTATTATTTTTTGATAACTAAATTTAGGTTCAATATATTTATATCCTTTCTTCAAATCTATAGTGATAGCATTAATATTTTTAAATAAATTATTCCAATATACATCTCTATGACCGAATGCGTACATTGGAATAATTTTTCTTTTGTGTATTACCCAATCAGCTTTATTATCTAATGCTATTGATATTACATTTGCTATTTGAAATAGTTGATTACCTAATCCTCCTATGGGATCGCAAATTATAACCATTATATTTATATTTAATTGTTATATTTTTAAATAGGTATAATTACAACTAAATTATACTTATATCTAATATATGCCCCGCCATATTTTACTAAGTGTCGCACAACTTATATCTAAATTATGATTTTTTTTTAGTAAATTACAAGCCAATTTTTGTGTAATATTAGGTGTATGTAGCCTTAATTCTTTAATTACTTCTAATTGAATATCTGATATTTTTTTTCTATTTCTATTTTTTTCAATTAAAGTTTTTTTATCTATTTTACTATAATTTAACTTTATACCATCCGAAGTTTGTTGATAACCATATATTTCTAAATCATGATTATGTACTGATATGTGACATGCTTTGCACAAGGGGACTAAATTAGATTTAATATCTTTAGGTATAGTACCTATCATATTGTTACTATCTGCTTGACATTGAAATTTAATATGATGAACATCCATAGCTTTTGCATTACATACCATACATATATCTACAAATACTTCATTATTATATACCGATTTTTTGGGTTCAAGTATTCTGTTATTAATATTCATTAAGTCTTTCCTAATTATATTAGCTGTATCCAAAAAATCTTTATCCATATCCATCGCTCTACATACTTCTAAACCATAAATTGCTGGACCACTACCCTCCTCTAACTTCCTATCATATATTAAAGTTTTTTGAATTTCATCAAATATAACCTTTAAATGAAAGATTTTTAATGACGACAATTGTTTAATACATTCTATATTACATAATTCATGCAAATGTGTTGCAAAAATAAAATTAATATTTTTTTTAGATAAAGATAATACGCTAGATGCAAAAATTGATTGTGCTGATATACTTTCGGTACCACTACACAGTTCATCACCTAATACTAAACTATGTTTATTAGCACGTTTCAAAATACTTCTCAATTCACCCATTTCAACTGCGAAAGAAGATTCGCCTTTAAATATATTATCGTTATTATTAATTCTACTAAATAAATATTGATATGGATTATAAACAAATGAGTTAGCTGCGACAAACATGCCAGCCTGAGCTAATATAACATTTAAACCAATTGATTTCATTAAACTACTTTTACCAGAAGCATTAGTTCCAAATAATAATATACCATTAGTATTATCTTCACCTAAAATAATATCATTTGGTACATATTCAATATCAGTTTGTATTCTTTCGATTATTGGATGTCTTAACCCTTTAGCATTAATAAAACTATGGTCATTTTCTTGTATTTTAGGACGCGTATATCCATAATTAATTGATGTTTTAGCTACACTTTTTATTAAATCTATTTCACCTACAAATTTACTAATTGTTTTTAATGATACCCCATATTTATTATCAAAATATTCCATTTTTTTAATAAATACTTCTTTACAAACTGTTTTTATAGTGTCTTCTAATATCCGTAATTCATTAGAAATTTCTTTAATTAACTTATAATTAATTTTAGTATTAGATTTATTCAATGTTTTAAATTCAATATCTTTCGGATTAATCGTAATACTTTCTGAACCCAAATTTATACTAAAATTATGATAATTCATATTACTAAATTTTTGTTTTAATAAATTACATCTTTTGGTTGTAGCTGCTAAATAATGACCATCTCTATCATTATGTTCTAATTTAATATATTTACTATTATTTTCAATATAATTAGATAATTTTAAACAAAATAATTTTATAATTTTATAATTTTTATCTATTTTTTCTTGTATATCATCTATTTCTAATTCATGTCCTTTTCTGAAAAAGGATTTACTAATTTTATCTAAATGATATTTTACTATTTCATCCATATCAAAATAGTCAGTGTATTCTTTGACAAAATTTTTAAAATTTTTAATATCTAACTCTGATGGTAAAATTGATTTAATATCATTATTTTCAATATTTAATATATTAATAATATTTTCATAAGATAAATCTAAACTTACAAAATCAGCAGGATGAATGTATTTTAGAGATAGCTTTCGGTGTAATCTTTCAATATCAATTATTCTATTTAAATATACTTCATACTGTTTATATAATGGTTGTTCATCTTTAGAGTACATGAAACTATCTACTAAACTATATCTTTTATTTAGTTCATCAATATCTAATATTGGGTTTAAAATACGTTCTCTTAAATATCTTTTACCGATTGATGTACTTGTATTATTTATAACACCAAATAAAGAATCAAACTTATTATTAATATTGAGTTTAATATTAGGTATAACATTAATTTGATTAATACAATTATTAGTTAATATTAATTTTTTTTCACTATTATATAGTTCTGGTTTATTTATTTTTTGTATAATAGTTTCGTTATGTTCATATGCAAAATCAAGTAATACCATATAACTAACTAATCCAAAAATTTTGTGTTCTAAATCTAAATATTCTATTACTGACAATAATCCTGTATTCGTAAAAATTTTTTTTAAAAAAGAATCTTGGTATTTAATATTAGTATAATTACCATCTAAAATATCATCATAATAATGACATACTCTATGACTTAAATCTAAATATGATGTTATAAAATTTTTTGATAATTTGAGATTTTTAGTATGAATTACTATCTCTTTAGGATCGTACATTTGAATAAACCTAAATACTTCATCTAATGCTAAATTAGAATCATCTAAATTAGAATATGTTTCAAAAATAAAATTATTTCCAGTAGATAAATCGATTGAACTCAATCCTATACAAATTCTGTCCTGAAATTTTTTTAAATTAGTAACAGATTCTATATATATAGATACTAAATTATTGGTATCACCTTTTATACTATGTTTAATATTAGTTCCTGGACTATAAATATTAGTAACTGCTCGTTCTGGTTCTGGTGGTGGAGTTACTTGGTCAATTATAATAGTAGTATAATTATTGTTAATTAATAATTGAATAAATTTATCAATAGAAAAAATATTAACACCCATCATTAATGGATTACCTCTAGTAATTTCTAAAATATTTTTGTTTTTTTTTGTCAATTGAATATTTAAAATATCGGACAATCTTTTTAAATTATCATTATTAGTTTGCTCCTCTTTATTATCAATACCATAAGCTTCATAAAAATGACCTACTTGCATTAATACTATAGTAAATTTACCATATTTTTTTTCATATTTAATTTGGTACTCAAGATAATCGTCAATTAGTGTCATATACTCTTATTAGACATATTTTCTCTTTAGGTATATTTGATTACTTAAAGAAAAATATAAATATTATATACTCGTTTCATCAAGTACTACACATCCGTCTAAATCCCATTCTTGAATAGTACTAATATTATTAATATTGGTGTACTTTGATTTTATATTACCATTATCATACCAATCTATTTTGTATGTATACAAACTGCTAAAATATTCTAATTTTTTATTACCATTTTTATACCAAGATTTATAAAAATTATCGTATTTACCATTTTTATACAGTTTATAAAACTTTGGTTTTTTATTATCATAGTATAGAATATATCTACCATTTAATTCTCCATCTAAATTAAAAAAACATTCTAATTTTAATATACCACTATCATACCATTCCTCATATTTATTTATAAATTTATTGTTTTTAAATGTACATGAAAAGTGTAATTTACCATTTGGATAAAATATTTCTATTTTACCTTCTATTTTATCATCTTTATAGTTTATGTTTGAATAAATTGATCCAAAAAGAGTATATATTATTTCTATACCATTTTTTTTGTTATTTTGGTAAGTTACACTTCTATGTATATTACCATCATAATAATAATATTCACTTACTCCATTAAGTTTATCTCTATAATATTCTTCTTTATACTCTATAACACCATTATAATAATATTTTGTATTTAATCCATGTATTTGATTATTATAATAATGACATTTTCTTTTTATTTCACCATTATAAAAATATTCACAAAATTCACCATATAATAAATTTGATTTAAAATTACATTCTATAAGTTTTACGTTAGTAATGGTGTAATAGATGAATTTACCATTATAATTATAGTCATTCATCTCACAATCTATTTTCAACTTACCATTATACCAATAATTCTTATAATATCCATCTATAATACCATTATTATAATTACAACAAGTATTGATAGTATAATTATTGTTAAAATATATCAAATTACCGTTTAACATATCATTTTTATAATTACATATAATTTGTATATTACCCTTTCTATAATATTTTTTTACTAATCCATCTAATAAATCGTAATTATAGGTTTTATTATATTTTAATTTATTATTAGAATACCATTGTTTAAATGAACCATGTTTTAAATTAAAATAAAAATTACCTTCGTATTTAATATTATTATTAAAGTAGTATTCTTGATATAAACCGTGAATACAATGATTGTTGAAACTGACTATTTTTTTTATATCTCCATTAAAATAAAATATTTTAACTGTTTCTAATACTTTATAAAATGCTTTTGATGTAATTCTTAAATTAAAATATGTTTCTGTATCATCTATATAACTAACTATATTGTTTATTAAATCAATTGAGAGTTGATATATCATAATAATATATTATAAAATAAATTATAGTGGTAAACCATAACAAAACCTACAATAGCCACCAGGAACAATAGGTGCATACCCAAATATAGTTCCCAAAGCATGATGATTACCTAAACAAATTTTATAATTACGGTTAAAAACTTTGTTAACATCTATTTTTTGTCTACATAATGGACAATCTAATTTAATTAATTGCTTTATACATTCGGTATGAAATTTATGTTTACAAGTTAATATACAAGAATCTATTTCTATATCTTCTAAACATATACTACAAATATTCATAATATTAATTATATTGTATTTATTTATATTAGTTTAATTAAATAAATCTATTATAAATTATTTTAGACTTTTATAACCATTTTCTTTTAAACCTTCTTCGTAAGTAAATTTTTTTACTTTATTCCAATCATGTCCATAATGACTAATTAAAAAATCTTTATCAGGAATTTTATAATTACGTCCTAAGAAATTTATTGTTTCAAATTTAAAATTGTTAACAAATTCACACCTCTTATTTTTTTTGTCAGCACATATAGAAGTATAAGAGTAATGTATATAACCTTCTTTTTTTTTTGTAACTTTGAATATATCTATTTTTATATTAGTTTTTCTGTGAATATAACATATCTCGCATGCGGTATTAATGTCGGATGAGGGATAAAATTTATTTTGATAAAAGACAGATTTATAGTTATTTAAAACGCTAGATATTTTATAAAACTCGTTATCTAATACACCTATATCTATATCGGGATCATGGTCAATAAATTTTCTCTCTCTATGAGCACCCAAACAAGTACCACAATATAAAAAAAAGGTAATATTATTTTTATCTAAAATATCTTTCATATCTTGTAAAGTTCTTTTAAAATTTAATTGTTTCTGTGTCACAAATTTATCAACATTTTTGTTTAATAATTTAATATAAAATAATAGAATAATAAGTACAAGAACTATAATTCTCATATAATAAACATAGTAAATAAATACACTATAATTTATATTAATAATTTATAGTGTATAAAATTTATTATTTCATGTACATATGTAAATTCTTACTAATAAATAATAGTTTATATTTAAATAATGTAAAAATTAAATTATTTACTACAATATGAAATATTATAGATTAATTTTAATAAGTTTATAATACCAATAAATAAAATTAAAAATAAGTATATTATTGAACCCAAATAATAAGTCCAAATATCTGAATAGTCAGATTTATAAAAAGTTTTACAAGTGCTATTTAATTTATTATAAAAATTTAAATTAAAAGATAATAGTATAACCCCTAATATTATATACAACCAGTATATTAATTTATCTAAGCCACAACAAAAACATTTGTAAATTATACCCAAAACACCAATACCTATTGTTGAAAATAATATTTTTACAAGTTCATCATTATAATCATTACACTGATTTTCATCTAAATATAATTTTCTATTATTGTATAATATTGGACTACCCCAACCAACTATACCTATACATAATAAAATATTAAAAAATGGCAAAATTTTATCACTAGTTTTACTCATATATAAATAATTATAATCTTTACTTTAAATATTTTATTATTAAATATTAAGCTTTTCTGCTATATCTGTTTTGAGTTTTTCTACTTAGGGAACTTCTATATTTTGAAAAGTTACTATTTCTTCTAGTTTTTCGATTTTTTTTAACACCATTTTTTTCCATTAATGTATTATTTTTAATTCTTTTTGTTGGTTTTGAATATTCGAATAATGTGTGCGATTTAACACAATTTTCATATTGTTTATTTACTTTATCTATATTTGTTTTAAAAACATTATTATTAGCTCTCTTTTTATAATTAGGTCCAATAAATAAACCTTGTTTTTTACATATGATTGGACATACTTTTGGGTTTTTACTACTATTACAATAAATATTATTTTCACGCGTTATACATCTATTTAAATGGTCTCCCATTAAATTTTTAGATTTACACCATTTTTTACATTCAGATTCGTTATAGTTTGTATCTAGTGGACAATTAAATAAATGTTTTCTATACACACATTTAGTTAAATCTTTATTATATTGAGATTCAGAACAATGACTGTTACATTTGATATTGCTAAGACGTTTTGCTTCTGTTACAAATTTTTTTGATTTTGTTTTAGGTTGATAGATATTACTTACTGGACAATTTTCTAAATTTATAGTTTCATTGTATTTTTTTTCATCTAAAAGCCATTTCATAGATTCTAATACTGATTCACTCACTTCTTTTGGAGATAGTCCAGGACCTTTCAACCTAAATTGTATACCCCCAGGATGTCTCTTATTAAGTTCATTTATACGGTTATTCAATAATTCTGATTTTTTAATATGATTGTGTTTAAAAATAGTATTTAATATTTTTTTTTCTACAGGAGAGTCTATTTTTTCATTATTAAGACTTTTTAATAATGTTATAGTAAACGCGGTTTTAATTAGTTCACCTATTTGTGATGTAAGTTTTGCAACACTTATTGCCGCAGCACCAGCAACTACTACTAATCCCGGTTGCTTTATTCCAGTTTTAGAAGCAATATATTTATTAACACCAACAACTCCCGTTGCAACACCATAACTTGCTAATCCAGCCGTACCAACAAATAAGGAACCCGCTTGTTCAAAATCTGCTACTCCAAATTCCAAACTACCCTTTGGTAGAGAACTTTGTATTGTATCTACAATACCTTTATCTATCCATGTTACACCATTATAATCTTGAGTACTTATATCAACATAATTTTTTATATTAGTTAAAACATCCCACCATTCAGGGTCGGACGAACCAAAATATGAAGCTACCTCTTTAAAATATCCACCGGACATAGATGGTACGTTATGTAATGTCTGTTGTGTTACTTTTCCATATCCTAATTGAAATTTTAAACTTGTAAAATTATCTATTGTATCATGAGTATAAATTCCACCTGCTATACTATATAAATTTAAAATAGTACCAATATGGTCTTGTTGATTTGTTGATTTATATAAATCAAAAATATATCGAATAGTTGTTAATGCTGCCGAAACACATGTTAATGTAGTAACTACTAACCCCATGGTTAATCCACCTCCAAATAATATTGTGGTGCCAAATCCTAAAGTACTTATTACTAATAATACCATACTTATAGTTTTAATTATCCAAATAATATTCTGTTTATAATCTGATGAGGTTGAATGTTTACGATTCCAATCATTCCAATTTAATTTATTATTATTTCGCGTTACTTGGGTCCAACCAAGACTAAAAAAATAACTTCCTATTAACGGTATTTTTTTTAATGTAAGTAAAATATAGTTTATAATGTCTAAACTATTCTTACTAATGTGAGCTCCTAGTTTTTTTTTATTCCAAGATGTTGTTAATGCTTTAATACTTTTAATATCTTTGATATAGTTTTGTAAATAAGAACTTATAGAATCATTTTGGTGTAATTTATCCCAAACTTTTTTAAAATAAAAATCATAAATCTGCTCAATTATAGTAATATCCCATAATTTATTATTAAGGGGGTTAGTGATTCCTGGTAAATAATTATATAAATATTGGTTGTATGTATTATAATTATTACCTCTATCTTTTTTTGATATATTGTTATCAATATAACATAAAGCTAAAATATTAATAAATTCATGAACATTTAGAATTATTTCTTTACTGTCATTTTTATATTGGAAAAAAATTCCAGCTAAAAAATAGTCTGATAAATCATCTTCTGTTATTTTACCTTTTTTAAGATTAAAAATATTAGGTAAATTCTTATCACTATTATTTGGGTTTATGCTCTTCCAAACTTCTATATTATTTTTATGATAATAATTTACATCTACAGTATCATTTTTTGTTAATACAATATTATTAAGTGGTGCGCCTGTGTCTAAATTATAGTATATTGTCAACGGGTCTGTAAATTTAATTTTAAGTATTTCGGGTTCACAATAATAGCCTGATAAATGTTTATCCCAAGAGCATCCATTAATATCATTACATTTTTTTTTTGATTCCGGATCTTGAAACCATGTAGATTTTACTTTATTACATTTGGACATTATAATATATATATATATATATAAATAAATTAGTTAAATATAATTAACATTGTTATAGCTAACAATAATTATATTATTTTTCTTTAGTCCTTTACCTTTAATTAAAACACTTTTACCGTTATATTTATAATTATTATTAACTATTACATCTATATATTTATTTTTAGAAATACCTATAAAAAACGCGATTTTTTTTGTTTTTCCAAAATTAATAATACGCGATGATGCTATCAAGCCTTTAAATATATAAAATCCATTATTTTCAAAACAATAACAATCATGATAAAATTCATCCCCTTTCATATCCCAATATCCATATTTACGTAGTTGCTCTATGGGTGGAATACTCATATCTATTTTTTTTTGTTTATTTTTAGTATATAAAGATTTATCTTTTGTATCATTTTTTATACCATAACAATTGGCTTCATATATATGGACCCATTTTCTATAGTGACTGTTTGTATTTTTTAAAGTTGATTCCCAAAATAACTTAGGATTATTAGCTTTATGATATGCTAACTGCCATACTAATTGTGCATATGATAAAGCGTGAGATTTACAAAAACCATATTTTCTAATATTATTTAAACTATTACGTATTTGATTTTGTTGAAATTTATTTTTTTTGCTTAAATAAAATTCTATTATATCTATTATTTGGGTATCATTTTTACAAAATTTACGGCGAATTTTATCTGCCTTATCTTCTTCGCAATTTAATAATTTAGATAACACGGATATTACATCATCATCGAATATTATACTGTTTTTATTATAAGTACCAGATTCAAATTCTTTTTTTGCATCCTTGGCTGCAGGACGTATAATTGATAAACATATTGCTAAATCTAGGATATTTTTTGGTTTAATAAGTAACAAAGCTTTACGCATTAATGGGGATTCTGCTAAAGTTATCCCTATATTATCTCCTCTAGATAACAATTTTATAGTATTAATATCTCCCAAATGCAGATTGAAATTAATATCATTAAATCTATTACAATAATATAATTGCGATAAACCACAAGAAGATAAAATATCTATTTTAAAATTTTTATTATCTGATATATCATCTCGATTTAAGTTAACTTGTTGAATAATACTTTTATTATTATCCAATAAATATTCATCTGGAATACCATCTGGGAAATAAATTATACCACCACAGTGTAGAGAAAATCCTCTAAATTGTCCTTCTAATTCTCTTTGTGTTTGGTAAATTTTATTTTTTAGTTCAGCATCATAACTTTCTACTTCTTTATAAATTTCATATTTTGATATAAACTTGTTTATACCATTTATACGTAATGCTTGACGTAAAGCAGATTTTTCGTGATAATAATTATGATTACTAATACGAGCGATTTTATTTCCCCATTTTTGATATAATCTAAGAAATACTTCATCTCTAAGATAATGTGGAAAATCAAAATCAATATCAGGCAATTTATCTCTATATTTATTTAAAAATCTAGCAAAACTTATATTATATTTTATAGGGTCTACATGACTTATTCCTAATAGATAACATACTAAACTTGAACCACAAGAACCTCTAGTGATATGTGGTATATTTTTTGTTATTTCCAAAATTTCAACTGCCTTTAGAATATTACCAAACATGTTTTTATTAATAATTAGTTCTAATTCACTATCCAACCGATTTTTATAGATTTTGATATCAGGTACTTTTCTAATAAAATAACTTTGTATTTCATTTCTATGATATTTTTTATTTAAATCTAAATCTGTATTTATCACTTTATTATCTTTATCCATATCTAAATAATTAATTATATATGTAGTATCATCTATTTGATTTTTTTCAAATGAATATTTCCAAGGAAACAGATTCTTTAATTCCAAATAATATTGCACTCTATTACATATTTCAATTGTACTATTAGCTTTCAAATCAATAATTAAACCATATTTTTTTTTATTATCTTTATCTTTTCTAAGTACTCTACCCATACTTTGAATAAATACTCTACGGCTACGATTTTCTAACATATCCATAAATATACATCCATCTACATTTGGTATATCAGAACCTTCTCTATGTTTCATGGCACAAAATAAAATACCATTATTCTCTAAATTATAAAAATATTCAAAATTATGAAATTTATCATTCAATTTAATATTATTATAATCTAAACAAATTTTAAAATTTTTAAAATATTGGACCCATAAATTAGCTAATTTAATGCATTCTTCAATCACCCCACACCAAACTATAATCTTTTTATAAGGTAAAACAGATAATTGTTGTTTAATTATTTTAATTAATACATCAGCATTATATCTATTTTTAAATTTTACCCAAACAATTTTAGGTGGTAAAATAACATTATCATTGTAGGCATCGTATATAGAATATTTAGATAGAATATTATCTAATGGGTATATTTTCTCTGGTGTTGCTGAAAATCCAATTATTTTACTATCTATCTTAAATTTTTCTTTATTTCTTTTTATTAGCCATGTATAAAATTTATTAGTACTATTATTTTCAATAGAATGACATTCATCATGAATAACTAAATCTATAGACAATTTAATATTTTCATATTTTAGTTTAGATGTTAAAAAACATCTATTAATAATACATAAAAATGGTTTTCCCCAAAATTTAGAAGAATTTATAGAATCATACCATTTACTATCTTTATTATTAACAAAATCTAATACATTATATTTTGTTATTATATCATAAAAATTTCTGTCTTTTAAAACTTTTTTAGAAAATTGTTGCACTAAAATATCCTTTCTTTCACAAATCCAGAAAACGTTAGACTTAGGATATTTTTTATTAAACTCATCTAATATACACATTGCAATCCATGATTTACCACTACCTGTAGCGTGATAATGTATTCCAGATTTAAAATCATTATTTATAGAAATTTGTATAGCATTTTTCTGATTTTTATGTAAAAGATGATTATTATACATATAATCAAAAAATATGTGTACATAATCAATCAATTTTATTTATAATTAATTATAATTAAACCAATAATTACTAATAGTATACCAATAATTTGGTTAAGACTCATACTTTCTTTAAATATAAAATATCCTATTAAAAGAGTAAAAATAATAATTAACGGATTTGTATGAGGTATTAAGTAATTTATATTATTTTGTTTTAATAAATAAGTGTATGAAACTCCTCCAAGTATACCAATAGCAACTGATAAAATAATAAAAAAAATATTTCTTTTAGTCATTTTTTTTACAAATGAAAATCTATTTTTATCAAACAACATATAAAAAATAATTGGGATTGTATAAATTATATGATTTAGTAAATAGTATTCTTTATAAGTCATACTAATCAAAGGTATTTTTTTATAAAAAGGTTGAATAGTCCAACATATTACAACTATCAATAATAAAAATATATTCATATTATTATTATAGATAAATTATTTGATAAATTATTTAGGGACACAATAATAACCAGAAAAATGACTTTTATACTCACAATTATCTAATTGACTACATTCTCTATTTAACTTATCATTATATAAATAACTACTCGAAACACTATCACATGTTTTTGACAATTTAGGTTTATTATTTCTAGGAGTATTAACACTTTTTCTGGGAGATTTTACACTTTTTCTGGGAGATTTTACACTTTTTCTGGGAGAATTAACACTTTGTCTGGGAGAATTAACACTTTGTCTATGTATCTTAACGCTTTGTCTAGAAAGTTTATTTGTTTTTTTCTTTTTAGTAAAATTGGGGTTTTTAGAATTATTATCAGTTGTAATATTTTCTGTTACGGTATTTGGGGGTGTCATAGGACATAATTCATCTATTAAACCAGATGTTTTTGTCTTATATAACCTATCTATTATTTTTAAATATTTTCTGATTTCATCACATTCTACAGTTTTTTGTTGTGATTTTAATTTAATCATTAATTTTTTAAATTTTTTAGGACTGAATACAAAAAGTACAAATTTGTCAGGACATGGAATGTACGCCTTTTTTTTTTTATCCCTTAAACCTACAAAAATATTCCATCTTTTTTGTTGTTGATATACTTCAATATTTCTCAAATCTTCTAATGATAAATTACCATTAGGTCTATGTATTTTATGTTCTTCGTGCCATTTTATAAATAAATCTAAAATATTTTTACACCCCATATCACATTCATCTAATTTTGAACATGATGATTTAGAACAATCTTTTAAAAACTTATTTAGTCTATTTTTTATATAATTAATATGACTATATGTAAAATAAAAATAAAAAATAGCTCGTGCAATAATGCCTTTATTTTTATTTATTGGACTGTAAACACATTTATTAAAAATATTTCTTTTCCAGTCTTTGTAGTCACATTTACTAGTATTAATTTTAATTACGGGTTCACTTAATTTACTTAGTATTTTTTTATCTTTGCTTTCTTTAGGACTTAAATTAACTAAAGAAATATATTTATGAAACTTATATTGACCTAAACATTGAGATTTTTTTTTATTCATACCTCGTTGCTTAAAATCTAGACATTTTGAATCAAAATTTGGAAATTCTTCTTTTAAACTATTATAATGATTATGAGTTTTATTTCTAATAACTAAAAAATGTTCTGATGAATCACTGCATTCAGGATGTTCTACACCTGTAATAGAACATGAAAACTTTTGTAAATGATTTATTTTAATATCCGCATCTGCATCAGATATATCACTTAATATATAATTTTGTCTCATCCAATTTATAGGTAAAATACATGGGTAAGTAATATTATAGTCTTTTTTGATTTGTTCGCCATAATCAACCTTTCGGAATATAGATTCTGGTACTACATGTTCAATATTAAAATAATTATAATCTTTTGTAAGTGATACACCTGAATATATACATTCTACATTTTTATAAATTTTGTTTGCTAAAGTTTCTTTTATATATTCTCCAACTTGCCACCATTCCATATTTTTTAATACTGGTTTTAAGAGACTATGGGTTTTTTCAATTTCGTCTTTATCTTCCCCTGCATTAAATTGATTTAAAAATTCAACATTCATATGAAATAATACTATATTTTAATATTTATTCAATTCAATTTAATTTAATTTAATTTAATTTAATTTCAGGTACATTATCTAAATCATCCGCTTCAATTGTTGAACTATTAAAATCAAATCCAATATTTAAATCACAATACTCGTCAACATCCTCTAACAAATCTATATCATCCATATTGTCAATATCAATTTCTTTACTAGGATTAATATCAAGCAATTTAGTTTCATCTAATAAAATATCGGTCTCCCCAGTACCACATGGAGCTATTTGTCCCATCATAATATTAGAAGAAACTCCAGTTAATTTATCCATTTCGCCAAATATCGCAGCTTTAAATAATTGGTCAGTAGTTTCTTCAAATGAACATTTAGCTAATGGACCAATATTACCTCGATTTATACCAAATCTATCTATAGACATCAAATCGCCCCTATTTGTCATTATATCACACAATAATGCTAAATGCCTAAAATTAACATAATTACCAGCATCAGTTAAAACTACTCTAATCTCCTTTAATAACAATAATCTAGCAGATTCAATACCAAATGTTTCATACATCTCATAAATATCATTCGTGATAGTTCTCTTATAATTAACATTTGGATGGTTCAATATTTCTAATAAATTTAATCCATCAGTATCTAAAACCCATTGCTCCTTTTTAATAAAAGATTTTTCATTTTCCACAAAATTATCCATATCGGTACGCATACTTACCTTCTCAATACCATCAATACCCTTAATAATAACCTTATCTCGTAAATTTTTTTCTAAATTTTTTAATATACTAATATCATTTAAATCATCGCTCTTTTTAGATTTAAGTATTCTAATTCTAAAAATTAATTTACCAGCATTATCATCACTATATAAACATGATATATCATTGCTATACAACGGTAACGATGTAATTTTTGTATACACATTTTCCATAGTAATATCTTTATCTATCATTTTTTGTTTGTCAAATTCTAAACGCAATATAAATTTAGATTCGTTACTCAAACAGTTATCTAGAGTATTAAAAACCTTATATATCTCTAAAAACTCCTTGTCTTCGTCTAAATTAGTATCAAAATCATCCGGGTCATAGAAGATTTTCGCAGACATAGTTATATCCTTTAATCTAGTAAATTCTATATCATTCAAAACCTCTTTACATTTAGCAGGGTCATAACAATATTCATCTTTTAAATATATAGTTAATGATGGAGCCTTAATATTTTTAGAAATGTGTAGTAATTCTTTTAATCTAGGTACACCTCTGGTTACATTAGACTTACTGGATACACCAGCAAAATGGAAAGTATTCAATGTCATTTGTGTCGCAGGTTCCCCTATAGACTGGGCGGCAATAGCACCTACCATTTCACTCGGTTGAACGAAAGAACTATTAAATAATATTGTTATTTGATTTATTAAATAATCAAATGCGGCTTTATTAAAATTATGTTTAGTAATTAATGGTTTAGGTGATAAATATGATCTAAGTAAAATGTTAAATAATATATTACCTTTATTATTATCATTAATATATAACTTTTTAGATAATTTATTAACTTCCTGAATAACATATAATGGATTTAAATTTGATACAGTTAGTGAGTTAAGATTAAATTGCGATACTGTATTAATTATTAATCTATTTAAGTTAATTGGATAATGCACTATATTATTACTATAATTTTTGTATATATATAATCTAATCATTCTCATATCATTTTCTAAAGTATTAAAATATTTTTCTAGATACATATACCAATCTTTAGTTGCTTTCATATCTTCTAATGATTTTTTAGTTATAATTGTACTCCATTTTTCATTTGGTCGAAAAAGATGATTAGCTCTTATTTCTTCGTAAGAATTGCTGAAATATTCTAAATGTTGTACCTCAATTTTTGAATAGTCCATTCCATCTTCACCGTACAAAAATTGGATAATGTTTCCTAAGGCATTTCTTACAGATAAATCATGGGTAATTTTTAAATCTTCCATAGCTTTAATTAATTTTCTCTGAATATATCCAGTTTCGGAGGTTTTGACAGCAGTATCAATTAAACCTTCTCTACCACCCATAGCATGGAAGAAAAATTCTTGTGGGTTCAAACCTTTAATGAATGAATTTTCTACAAATCCTCGACTATCAGGGCTTTCATCGTATTTCTGATAGTGTGGTAAAGTTCTGTTACCATAACCATGTGGTATTCTTTTAGCATCTACATTTTGTTGTCCAACACATGCAATCATTTGTGAAATATTAATTTCACTACCTTTAGACCCAGATGAAACCATATTAGTCATCCTGTTATTCTTATCTAAACTTTTTAAACCAATAGAACCAACTTCACCTGTCGCTTGATTTAATATACGGTTAATAGCACCTTCAAATTCTGTATTATTAGTTATTGATGCATTACCCATGCTTTTAATATCATCAGAATTCAACGAATCAAATGTACGTTGATGTATATTTTGAATAATAGTATTAACATCCTTTTTTTTACTAATAATTGCATCCTCAATTTTAGTCATAGTAGCATCATCGGCAATTAAATCACTAATACCAACACTAAAACCCGTATTTACCAAAAACTTAGTGACTATATTTTGTATATTATCTAAAAACTGTTGTGCTACTTTAGGACCATAATCATTAAATATAATATGTAATAATCCTTTAGACCCAGCATTCATAACCTTTTTATCTATTCTTCCTTGTAACAATTGACCTTCCTTAATTATAACATGTTCTAAAACATTAGGATTAGAAGAATCATATTTTTTAGTTTTCATATTTAAATTAATGTTATTAGGTAAAATCATAGAAACTAACTGTCGTCCTGACCACTTAGGTACTGGTTCTTCAATTTCGGGTTCTGGAAATATACCAGAAAATTCATTAACATATATTAATATGTTCATTAACTCCTTTTTAGTGAAATACACATTATCATTTGTTAATCTATTAATACCCAACATAGTATCTTGCACTGGTGAAATAACTGGTGTATGTTCTCTTGGGCTAATTATTTGTAATGGAACTGATGCAATTAATTTTAATTCCACCTTTGTTTGTAAAGATTGTGGTACGTGCATGTTCATTTCATCGCCATCAAAATCAGCATTATACGGCTTAGTTACACTAACATTTAATCTAAAAGTAGAATATGGCATAACTCTAACACGGTGAGCCATCATACTCATCTTATGAAGAGATGGTTGTCGATTAAATAACACGATATCACCATCAATTAAATGTCTATTAACAACATCACCTTCTTCTAATACTATACTCATTGTATCTACATGATGCAATGATGTCATTAAATTATCTCTTTTCCTTTTAATACTCTTAGCACCAGGATGTTTACTAGGACCATTACGTACATAGGTATACAGAATATTCTTATTATATTTTGTAACAATTTCTGGAAATGTTAAATTCTTAGCTATTTTAATCGGTACACCTAATTCATCTATCTTAATATTAGGGTCTGGAGTAATAACACTCCGAGAAGAGAAATCTACACGTTTACCCATAAGATTACCTCTAATTCTACCCTCTTTGCCCTTTAATCTTTGTCTTAGTGTTTTTAAAGTACGTCCCGAACGATGGACTGCCGCGTTAACATTGGGTATTTCATTATCCACAAATGTAGCAACGTGGTACTGTAAAACTTGACTCCATTCTTCAACTGTAGTTTCTGCAGATTTTTCACTATCTAATTTCTTTTTTAAGTGGTTATTAGTCTTAATAATATCAATTAATTTATGTGTAATGTCGTCTTCACTTCTTTGATTATTAGAATGTTGTTTTACAGAAGGTCTAACTGTTGGGGGTGGTACTGCTAAAATAGTACAAATTAACCATTCTGGTCTACACCACTTATTTGATAATCCTAAAGCTTCGCAATCTGCTTCCGATATTCTTCTAAATAATTTTAAGATATATTCTGAGGTTAATAACTGTTTTTTATCTTCATCTGCTAATTCAACACTGCTTGATTTATCCTTCCAATCTGCATAAAGTTTAGCTAAACCCTCTTTAATATATTTTGTTGGTTGAATTGCTCCACAACCACAATCTGTATTAGTCCCGCAAATTTTAACTTTGGAACACAAATCTAGAATATAACTCCATCTTTTTTTCCCAGTCATAATAGCTAAATTCTTTCTTATATCTGCATCATTAATATCTATTAATAATTTAGAACATCTAATACATACACACTTTAAAATTTTTATTATTATCTGAATAAATTGTACATGAAAAACTGGTCGTGCCAATTCTATATGTCCAAAATAACCAGGACAAAATCTATTATCTAAATTATCTGTTGGGCAAATTTTACCATGGTCAATTACGCCCATTCTAGGATCCATTAAACCTCCCAATTCAGGGTCACCATTAGCATCATATAATATAGTTTTAGTTATATGCGCTACTGAACGGCGTTTAATTTCTTCTGGACCTATAATACTAAATTGAACCCCAGAAATTTCTCTGATTTTTGATGTATAATTTAATTCTTTATAAAGACTCATTTACTATGTATTAATATATTTTTTTTAAGTTAAAAAAATAATGATTCAATTTTATTTATAAATAAATTAAATAATTTAATAAAAAAATAAATTTGATTTAAAAAAATCTTTATTTATTTGATTAAGACTTTGATGCCTAAGAATTATTCAAATATATTAACTAGATCACAAGCACAAAAAACAATAATTAAAGATGATTTAGAAGGTTATAATTCAGCGTCCGATGAAGATTATAATCCTATGGAAGATATTGATGACATGAATGGTTCTGCTTCTGAGACCGAATCAGAACATTCAATAAATAGCTATGATTCTGAAAATCAGACAGATGAATCATTAGACGAATTTGGTAATGTGAAAGACCTAATTGATTATAATGAAAATGATGGTGAAGAAATTACCAATATATTAACAAGCTATATTGTAAAGAATCTTAATAGTAGAATACATGAAGAACTAATTGGTGAAGATGTAGAATATGAACTGGATGATGAAATGGATTTAGGTGACGGTATGACATCTAAATCTAATAAAGATAAAATAAAATATAAAATAAGTAAAGATAAAAATGATATTTTATATTTTAATAAACTTAGTCCAGAAGAAAAACATAATATTTTAGATTTAGAAACCAGTATTAAAAATCTAAATACCAGTATAATACCTCTTCGGTTTAGAATATTAGAATCTGGTTTAGATTTACACATTAAAGCAAATGCTATAAGAAAATTAGATACACTTAAAAGAATGGATATGTCAGCAAACGAATACCATAAAATAAAAAGTTGGATTGATGGTTTATTAAATATCCCCTTTGGAGTATATAAACAAATACCGATATCTAGAAAAAATAATTTTGGAGAAATTAATAATTATTTAGTGGAATCCCAGAATCATTTAGATTCTTCTGTTTATGGACATAAATCGGCTAAATGCCATATAATTCAAATTATTTCACAATGGATATCAAATCCAAATAGTATTGGAAATGTTTTGGCAATACATGGACCTATGGGTATAGGAAAAACTACATTAGTTAAAAAGGGTATTGCTAAAGCATTAAACAAACCTTATGCTTTTATATCTTTAGGTGGCTCCACCGACTCATCTTATTTAGAAGGTCATTCTTATACGTATGAGGGTTCACAACCCGGTAGAATTGTTGATATATTAACTAAAGCAAAATGTATGAATCCTATTATATATTTCGATGAGTTAGATAAAGTTAGTGACACTCCTAAAGGGGAGGAAATTATAAATTTATTAGTTCATATGACCGACTCATCTCAAAATTCTCATTTTCAAGATAAATATTATTCTGGGATTAATTTGGATTTATCTAGATGTTTATTCATATTCTCGTATAATAACCCTGAAAAAATTAATCCTATTTTATCTGATAGAATGTATAAAATTAAATTAGATAAATTTACACCTAAAGATAAAATTATTATAGCCAGAAAACATTTAATCAAAGATATATGTAGTAATTTTAATATCACTAAAGAACATATATTATTTTCTGATGAAAATATTGAATATATAGTTAGTAAATATACTGATGAACATGGTGTTAGAACTTTGAGAAGAGCTATTGAAACAATAATTTCTAAATTAAATATATTATTACTAACTAATAATGAACACAAGTTAGACCTATCTTATAATATTGATAAAATGGTTTTGCCAATCAAATTACATAATAAATTAATAGATTCTTTATTAGTTTCGAATGATTCTATAGGAGTACCCTCGTCTATGATGTATACTTGATTATAAATGATTTATGTATAATTATTTTAATTTATTCTATAAATATTTTATTTGTATAAATTATAATGTTACACAATAAAATTATTAAAACCAATATTATTAGAACGGTTATTTCATGTTTTCGTAATGTCTTAGTATTATCTTCATTAAGTATGGCTATGTATGGATATTCTAAAATATTCAAAAATGATAGTTCTAAAAACTATATTAAAATTATATCTTTTTTTTTATTTTTTATTGCCATAATATTAGCATTATACAATATTAATTTTATTAACAGAAATAAAAAAATACTAACACATGACACAAATATAGACTATAATATGCATCTATTTTTAAATTATATATATATAGTATTTATTGTACTGATATTATATTTTAATTGGTCAAATTTAAGTTTCCTTAAATTATTTAAATAAATAAAAATATTTAAAAAAATAAAATAAGTTGATATAATGGATATTCGTAAATATTTTAAAGTAATTGCATGTGAAAATAAAGAAGAAAAAATAGAGCCAAAAACTATAAAGGTATACACAGACGGTTCAGCCATTAATAATGGGCAAAAAAATGCATATGGTGGTATAGGTATTTTTTTTTCTGATAATAATATTGATAATGTTTCTTCACCATTAAAAACGAATAAAATTACTAATAATGTAGCTGAATTATTAGCATGTAAATTGGCAATTGATAAAATTGTCAAAAAGCCTAATTATAATAATCAATCTATTTTAATTTGCACAGATAGTGAATATCTAATTAATTGCGTTGAAAAATGGTCATCTAGTTGGGAAACTAATAATTGGATGCGTTATACTAAAGGTAAAATGCGACCAGTAAAAAATGTAGAATTAATTAAAAATATTAAAACTTATTATAATAAATACCAGATAACATTTAAACATATTAAATCTCATAAAACAGAACCTAAAAATAAAGATTCAATAGAATATATAGATTGGTACGGTAATATGATGGCCGATAAATTCGCTATTATGGGAAGTAAAAAAAATAACAATGATTAATATAATACAAAATAGTTTATTGTCTAAGGTATACACTAATTGATAATATATAATATTTATTAAATTTTATATATTATTTATTTTTTTGTTAATTTAATTCTGTATAATTTTATTCTATATAATTTAGTTTGTTATTTAAGCTCTGTATAATTTTTTTTTATATGATTTTCTCCTCTTAATTTTAGAATGTTTCCTTTTTTTACTTTTACTTTTACTTTTATTTTTATTTCTATTTTTATGTCTGACTCTACTTTTTCTTCCACCTTTCATTGTGGATTCTGGTGATGAACTAAGTTCTTTATTAATTAAGGCAATTATTTTCAAAATAAGATGATTTAAATTAGATAATTGTCTATTTTTATCATCTACGTTTAAATTTATTTTATCAATCATTGAATCCCCATTATCATCTACAGCAAATCTTTTTGCATTATTTCCTACACCATCAGCATCAGCTCCACTAAATACACATAATTTTAATCCTTCTACAATAAAATGGTCAGTAATACAAAATTCTGAATCAAAAGATTCCTTTTTTTCTCTTTTATTGGTAAAAACTTCTGAATTAGGCATAAATATATTAAAATGTTTTTCTTTAGAAAGTCTTTCATATTCATCTTTTTTTTCTTTATGATATGGTTCAATCACAATTAAAGAATCATTAACATAATGTTTTTCTAATGAACCAAGTTTCGCAGTTTGTGGTATTTTATGCCATTGTTCTTGTATACTATCTCTAACGTTTTTATTAATACTATGAGATGATGTTACTAATACTAAATTATAATTATCCAATATTTTTTGAACACCTTGTCTCAATGTATTACCATCATCTTGTGTTAAATATAAATTAACATCGCCAGCAAATCCTCCAAAATGCTGTTTTAACTCTTCTTTACCTAATTTACTTTCATCTTCATCTTCATCTTCATCTTCATCTTCATGGTGTTTTTTATAAGAATGAATACATAATTTTTTAATTAAATCATCTAGTTTACATAAGCAAAATTTATTACTTTCTTCATCTCTTTCTGATTCTGATATACTTGAAAAGTGTGAAGTAAAATATAATTTTTTATCTTTAGGTTCTTGAATAGCTAAAAAAGTTTCGCCATGTAAAACAACCGGATGAGTTAATAATTCTCCATCTAAATACGTAACTGAAAATTTTTCTTTGGGTATTACACCCACTAAGTTATTAGTTATAGAATTAGTACTTGGACTTGGAATTGGAATTGGACTAACACCTGACTTTAAATCTCCTAAACGTTTTGGCATATTTAATGCTTCATTTGAAACAATTATTTTTGTAGACCGTTCTTCTAATAAATTCATAAGTAAAGAGTCTAACCCTCCCAAGTGTGATTTTAACTTTTCACCAAAATCTCCACCGGTTTTAAAGCCACCGGGACAAAATTGTTTTTGAAATTCTAATGCTTCGCCAAGCATTTGTATTTTATAAAGGTCTTTAATTCCCTTTTGTTCTATTCTTTTCTTAATTTGAGTTAAATTATCACTAAATATAGTATTAAATCTAGAAAGTTCTTCATCTGTAAGCTTTAAGTCACCGGTATCTAATCTTTTTTTAATATTTTCATCATTAAAATCATCCCCTAATATAAAATTTTTTAATTTTTTACTATCATTATTTGTTTTTACTAACTTGGCGAAATTAGTAGCATTTTTTACAACATGTGCTTCTAAATCTTTTGTACTATGTTCAGCCATATGAGAGCTGTGTGAAGCAGATTCACTATGGTGAGCTGCCATATGGGAACTGTGTTTAGCGGATTCACTATGATTTACATAATTAATTCCTGGTTCTTTATTAGTTGACATTATATTATATTACAATATTTTATTAGTTTAATATAATTATATTAAATTTATTTATATCCATTTAAATTTATTTATAACCATTTAAATTTATTAGTTATTAATCTACCTCCTCCATATCATTATCTCCAGAACAACATGAATTATTTTTGCATTCATCTAATACAGTTTCTTTAGTTGTCTCATTACAATTTTCTACCACAGTACTGGTTTCTTCTGGTGCAGTACTGGTTTCTTCTGGTGCAGTACTGCTTTCTTCTGGTGCAGTACTGCTTTCTTCTGGTGCAGTACTGCTTTCTTCTGGTGCAGTACTGCTTTCTTCTGGTGCAGTACTGGTTTCTTCTGGTGCAGTACTGGTTTCTTCTGGTGCAGTACTGCTTTCTTCTGGTTCTATTCCTAGCCCCATCATAATCATATTATTCATTCTTGCTGAAAAATATTTAGGTTCTTCTAAACTAAATCCTGATGTTAGTAAAGCAGTATCATAAAGTAATGATATTAAACTCTTTAAAGTCATCTTTTCCTCATCTATATTAATACTATCCTTTATCTTTTTAATAATTGGATTATTTGGATTAATTTCTAAACTCTTTTTAGACATCATATGATTCATAGACTCATTGTCCCTTAAAGCTTGTGCTTTCATAATACGCTCCATATTAGCACTCCAACCAAATTGACCAGTAACAATACAACATGGTGTATCAACTAATCTATTAGATACAAAAACCTTTTCGACTCGATTATCTAACAATTCTTTTATTTTATTACATACTTCTTCGTAATCCTTTTTTGTATCTTCAAATTTAGTTTTTTCACTTTCATCTTCTGGTAAGTCTAAACCTTCTTTCGTAATACAAACTAGATTTTTTCCATCATATTCTCGTAATTGTTGTACACAATATTCATCAATAGGTTCAGTCATAAATAAAACCTCCAATCCTTTTTTAGTAACACCCTCTACAAAAGATGAATTTGCTACAATATCCAAAGATTCACCAGTAATATAATAAATATCCTTCTGATTTTCACTCATTCTAGTAACATAATCTCTAAGACTAGTTAATTTATCAGAAGAAGATGAATGGTATCGTAAAAGCTCAGCTAATTTTTGTCTATTAGTATTATCTTCATGAATACCTAACTTAATATTTTTAGAAAAATTATTATAAAATTTATTATAATCCTCCTCATTCTCAGTTAATTCATTGAACATTTCTAAACATTTTTTTACAATATTTTTCTTAATTACCTTTAATATACGTGAAAAAATGT